>FUFK010048345.1_pt1 | contig 21150 bp, 16 predicted proteins | sample 1021851 | NCBI WGS metagenome assembly FUFK01 (sample SAMEA51879418, study PRJEB19060) | metagenome
CTTGGGGTACCAGCTTTTATTGGTGCGACTATGCTTGGCCTTGGTTCAATTTTGACCTGCTACATTTCAAACCCGTGGCACCTCTATGCTATTTATGGGATAGTAATGGGGCTCTTAGGGCGGTCCACACTATTCACACCTCTGACAGCAAATATTACGAGGTGGTTTGAGCACAACAAGAGCAGAGCCGTTGGGATAGTTGGTTCAGGACAGGCGCTAGCTGGCGCAGTTTGGCCGCCAATATTTCAATCCTCGTTCGCCTCTATCGGGTGGCGTGATACAGCATTTTGGTATGGCATATTCTGTCTGTTAACTATGTTGCCGTTAGCTTTCATACTTAAACAAACACCTCCAAAAATAGAGGAGGGACAGAGTGAAAAGAGCGGCAAGGAAGTTTCNTCAGATTCAAATANATCACTCGATCTATTGGGTTTGTCGACATTGGCGGTACAAATNACTCTAGCAATAGCGTCAATAGGTTGCTGCGTAGCTATGGCCTTACCGTTAGCTCATATGGTCGCGCACGTTAGCGATTTGGGTTACGATTATGAGACAGGTGCTCAATTACTAGCGCTAATGTTAGCAACAGCGGGTGTCTCAGCATTTTTTGGAGTTGGTTTCTTTGGTAAACGGTATGGCGGCCTGAAAACAATTTTTATTTTTTCGGGTGTCCAAGGTTTGTTTTTATTCGCACTCATTTTCGCGGATCATCTCTGGATGATTTACCTTGTCGCAATATTCTTCGGCTTGGGCTACGGTGGAGTTCTTCCCTGTTACCCTGTAATAGTGAGAGAGTTCTTGCCGGCCTCCCAGGTCGGCAGGCGGACAGCACTGGTAATACTATGCGCTAGCGGCGGGATGGCCCTAGGTTCGTGGATAGGCGGGGCGTTGTACGATGTGACCGGGTCGTACTCACTAGCATTCATTATTGGTGTTGGTTTTAATATTTTCAACTTAGTGATANTAGGTCACCTAATTCATCGCAACACTCGTCAGAAAAAAGCGGTTCTTTAGGGTATTGCATCAAAGTAAATGAAGTTCATTATAACCACTCGCGGCGACTTGATCGCATCGTTCGCGGTACTCCGGCGCTGTACCACTATATCTTACAATTGTGCGTGTTTGCTTGCCTTCAACGTTGAGGTTTACTCCGGTCATCCATGAATCTATCTCGTTGGAAAGAAGCCCTTCCGCTTTTTCGTGGACAAACTTGTGCCAATTTTCAACTGACTCGGGCGGCGCTTCTGCCACCGTCATACTTTTGCTTGTCATATATTCAATAAGATCACTAATCCATTCAACACTATATTCTATGCTTCTTGGATTGTTCCCGAGAGCGGCGTGCGGGCCAAGAATCATAAACATATTTGGGAAATCATCTACCATAACCCCCACGAAAGTTCGTGGGCCTTGCCTCCATTTATCTTTNAGAAGTTTACCGTCCGTTCCCCTTATATCTATTCTATCAAAGGCGCCTGTGACAGCGTCAAAGCCAGTCGCATAGATAATGACGTCAAATTCAAAGTCTTTCTTTTTAGTTTTTATGCCTCTTGGTGTGATACGTTGAATGGGATCGTCCAACATGCTAATAAGTTCGACGTTAGCTTGGTTATAAACTTCATAATAATACGTCTCTTGGGGAACCCGCCTTGTCCCAAATCCGTGATCTTTGGGTATCAACATTTCAGCTATTTTAGGATCGTTGACTCTTTTGCGAATTTTATCTGCCACAAAATCAGACATAAGTTTATTGGCTTCCCTATCAACGAGCATGTCTCGAAAATTTCCTTGCCAAATACCAAATCCTTTTCCTGCATATCTATCCTCGTAAAATGCTTGGCGTTCTTCTTCTGTAACCTCGAAGGTGCCTCTTGGATCTATGGTATGGACAAAACANGCCGCGGTTTTGCGGCAAAGTTCAAAGAGCTCGGGATAACCTGCACGTATTTGACCCATTTCCTCTTTGGAAATTGGTCCATTATGCAGGGGTGTGCACCAATTAGGCCGTCGTTGAAATACGGTAAGCGTTTTTGCAGTCTTCGATATATCCTGAATAGCTTGAACGCCGCTTGCGCCTGTACCAATTACTGCTACACGCTTGCCTTTGTAGTCAATACCTTCTTTGGGCCAAAGTCCGGTATGGCACCATGGTCCTTGAAAATCCTCAATTCCTTCAAATTTAGGCATTGTTGGTGTTGAAAGAAGTCCAACACCAGTTACAAGGAAACGTGTAGTGTAAGAAGTGCCATTTTCAACGCCTACTTCCCAACTATGTGTCTNTTTAGAATAATGCGCATATTTGACCCTGCTTGAAAATTTTATATCATCACGTAGTTTGAATTTATCAGCAAAATAATTACAGTACTTTTCTATTTCTGGTTGTCCTGAAAAATGTTCTGTCCAGTCCCATTCATCCAAGAGTTCTTTGGAAAACGAATATCCATAAGAATAACTTTCTGAGTCAAATCTGGCCCCAGGATANCGGTTCCAATACCAAGTGCCTCCAACGCCGGTACCTGCTTCTAATATTAATGCTTTAAGTCCAAGTCGGCGCAATTTATATAATTGATACATCCCAGACATTCCGGCACCTATAATTATGGCATCTAATTCAGGATTAAATGGGTGAGTATTTGACATTTTTCTATCAGGCCTCCTGGATACAAGCTCAAAATATTTTTGTTCGTTCCAGTTCTTTGTAAAACCGAAATAATCTGAATTAATTTTATAGGATAAAGAGGTTTGAGCAAAAAAAAATCGTAAAAAATTAGTAGCCAGATAATATCCACTTTTTTCAAACAGATTTCCTTCTTAGTCTTTTGAATCTCGACGATAACGCCTATGTTGTTCCAACACGTTTCTAATATTTTATTGAGTTTGATGTGATGGCCAAAATACCAATTTTCCAAGTGGACGCTTTCTCAGANGAGATATTTTTTGGAAATCCAGCAGCGATTTGTCCGTTGGGTANGGATCTCACAGAATCTCAGATGCAGAATATTGCCAGAGAAAATAATTTATCAGAGACTGCCTTCGTGAGAATTGATAAAGAGCCTTTTTCNATTAGATGGTTCACCCCGACAACGGAAGTTGAATTATGCGGACACGCTACACTCGCTGCAGCAAGCGTGCTTTTTGATGAGTTTCTCCAGGAGCACCAAACAAAAGTATGTTTTTCATCGAAGAGTGGTGAGCTGCAGGCATCAAAAGAGAATGGGATGATATATTTGAATTTTCCAACGGATTATCCTAGTCAAACGGAGCGCAGCACTCATGTCGCTGAAGCCCTCGGAGCTGAGCCAATAAACTACTATAAAGGGAAGTTCGATCTTTTAGTCGAATTCGAAAAAGAACNGGAGNTCAGGGAGATGGATCCAGACTTTCGTCTTTTGGGCAAACTAAATTCTAGAGGGGTTATCGTTACTGCACCTGGTTCAGATGTAGATTTCGTCTCACGTTTTTTTGCTCCCCAGGTTGGTGTTGATGAGGATCCCGTTACAGGATCCGCTCACACGACACTAACACCATTTTGGTCTGAACGGGTTGGGAAAAAGGTACTAGATGCGCAGCAATTATCATCTCGGGGCGGAAAGCTTAATTGTAAGTTGCTAGGAGAAAGAGTGCTAATAGGCGGCAAGACCGCTAGGTATTTAGATGGTTTTTTGACTATTTAAATAAAATCAGTTGCAAATTAATTAGGATAGTTTGTTTCCAATGACGCTTAATCAAAAAAAAACTGCTATGGGAATTGGCGCACCAGTATTGCGCAAAGAAGATGAAAGACTGCTAACAGGTAATGGTCAATACACCGCGGACTTTACGCCGCCGGCTACCTGTTTTGCCTTCATACTAAGATCTCCCTACGCACATGCTGTTATAAAAGGGATCCGTTCCGAAGTCAGCTTGAGCGAGCCTGGTATAATTTCTATTTTTACCGGAGCAGATTTACTTTCTCATAAAATAAAAGGTATTCCCCATAACGCTGAGTGGAAGGGAGCACCGGATGCAGAAATCCGNCTACCAGATGGATTTGAGGTCTTNACACCTGAACATATGCCGCTTGCGACCGATCGAGTGCGATACGTTGGAGAGCCTGTTGCGTTAGTGATTGGAGAAACAGAGGAAATAGCTCAGACAGCGGCAGAATTATTAGAAGTTGATTACGAGGTTCTACCGTCCGTGATAGACGCCAGGGAAGGAATGCAANCGAGTGCTCCCGTTATATGGCCCGGATGCTCAAAAAATATTTCTCTTATGTGCGAAGTTGGTAATCCTTCTGATACAGAAGTAGCTTTTGAAAAAGCAACGCATATTGTGAAATTTGAAAGCTGGGTGCAGCGCATTACAGGCAGTCCTATGGAACCTCGAGCTGCTATTGGTTTGTACGATCGGAAAGAGGAGCGTTATATGTTGCGGTCAGCCTCCGGTCGGGGCGCTGTGCAAACTCGTGAGCGTCTCGCCTACATGCTTGGCGTGCCTATAGAGAATTGTCATGTTGTATTTGGTGATATGGGGGGGAATTTTGGCACACGTAACGCTTTCTTCCCAGAGGCTTTTCTTATGCCGTGGGCAGCAAAAATTATAGGAAGGCCGGTGAAGTGGATTAGCAGCAGGTCAGACTGTTTCTCAAGTGATTATCAAGGTAGAGATCTAGCAGTCGAAGCTGAACTTGCTCTTGATGCAAGCGGAAAATTTTTGGGCCTACGAGGTACNAATGTGTCAAATTTAGGTGCTTATGTTGCTTATTTTTGGCCTTTGCGTAAGGGATTGTCTCTCATGCAGAGCATCTATGATATCCCAGCTGTTTCGTTTCAAGGGTTGGCAGTTTTTACCAACACTCCTCCAACGGCTGTATACAGAAGTGCTGGCCGTCCAGAAGCGATTTATGTTATTGAGAGGCTAATTGATCTTGCCGCTGACCAATGTGGGTTTGATCGAGTGGAACTGAGAAGGAAGAATATTATTCCTGCCACCAAATTGCCATTCACAACTGCAGTAGGGGTCACATATGACAGCGGTGATTATAACTCAGCCATGGAACTTGCTATCAAACGGAGTAATTGGGAAGGCTACAAGGAAAGAAAGGCAACCTCGCTTAAAAATGGTATGTGCCGAGGAAGGGCGGTGGCGAATTATATTGAAGTAACCAGTGGGATCCCAAGAGAGAGAGTGGAATTAAGGGCAAAATCAACAGGCAAGATAGAGCTGGCGGTTGGTACAATGAGTAGCGGGCAAGGTCATGAAACAAGTTACGCTCAGGTTGCGGGCGAGTGGCTTGATCTTCCAATTGAAAGTATTGATTTTATAGCTAATGATACTGACAAAATCTCTGTGGGTGGAGGATCACATTCTGGTCGCTCTATGCGCCTGGTGAGTATTGCAATTGGTGAAGCTATAGATGATTTCTTGAGCAAAGGTAAAAAAATAGCAGCTCAAATTTTAGAAACAGACCAAGACAAAGTTGATTACAAAGCGGGTCACTTTATCTTTAAAGGTTCTGAAAAGTTTGTAACGATTTCGCAACTCGCTAACGCATGTGAGACGCTAAATAGTCTTCCGCCAGAGTTGCAACATGAACTCATCGGTGTTGGTGATATAACAAATAGAGCTGGAGGATACCCTTATGGTTCTCATGTATGTGAGGTGGAGGTAGACCCAGAGACAGGTATGGTGCGAATTGTAAGATGGACTGGTGTAGATGATGTGGGTTTGGCAGTAAACCCACTAATNCTTCATGGTCAAGCTCATGGGGCANTTGTACAGGGAGTGGGTCAAGCCCTCCTTGAGCAAATTTATTACTCCAAGGAAGGATTTTTATTATCAGGTTCTTTTATGGATTACGCGATGCCCAGGGCATTGGACTTTCCTTTTTTAGATACTGTTATAACCGAAACACCTGCAACATCTCATCCCTATGGGATAAGGCCTGGAGGCGAGGGTGGCACCACGCCGGCATTGGGTGTTGTCGTAAATGCGATTGTCGATGCCTTATCAGAATTTGGTGTTAAGCATATTGAAATGCCCACCACCTCGGAGAAAGTCTGGAGAGCCATTAAGTCGTCCCGGGAAAAAGTTTGATAAAATGTAACACAAAAAAATATCGCCTATGCGTAACTACATCAGTTTTAGTTATGCTAGCGTGCTATTTGTGTATTTTTAAACTTATTGTAGGAGGGGGTTTATGGTAGCGACTTGTGATTGGGTGGATGTTGGAAATGGTTTGAAGGCATATTATGGGGCTCCAGAAGGTGCCGGCCCACATCCTTGCATTCTTGTTTACATAGAAGCATTTGGCGTTAATGAGCATTTTAAAAAACTTACAAAGAGGTTGGCAGACGAGGGTTTTGCAACTATTACGCCTGATATTTATGGTGGAGACACCTATTCTTACGATGATATGGATGGCGCTATTGGTAAATTGAAAACAATGGATGATGACACCGTTATATCTCAGACGGAAGCTTGTTTGAAATGGTTAGGTGGAAGAGCAGAGGCCGACTCAAATAGAGCAGGTGTCACGGGTTTCTGCATGGGCGGTCGATTTACCTTTTTAGCTAATGCGGAATTGGCAAATCATTTCAAAGGCGCTGCAGCTTTTTATGGAGGAGGCATTGGTCCTATTGAAGATGGTCTTGGACGTAAGACTCTTTTGGAAAGGGTTCCTGAATTTGTCTCTCCTATACTACTTTGGTATGGGTCGGAGGATCAGTCGATACTTCCTGATGAATTAGGAAGAATAGCCCAAACAATGGCTCAAGAAAAAAAGCAGTATACGTTAACGTGTTTTCCAAATGTTGGTCATGGGTTTTTCTGTGAGGACCGTGGAAGCTATGATAGGCATGCAGCTGAGGCATCCTTTAAGGCGACGGTAGACTTCTTTCGTTCGCGGTTAGTTTAAGTCCAAAGAAAGCCATCCTATCCAAAAAATAGATGGCTTTCTACTTAGCTAAACTAGCCCGTAATTCACGTTTTAATAGTTTCCCGCTTGGATTTTTAGGAAGCGAGTGTTGAAAAATCACTTGTTTGGGTGTTTTGTATCCAGCCAAATGTTCTCTGCAATGTTTTATAATTGCCTCTTCTGTTGTGTTTTGGCCCTCCTTTACTGTGACGACTGCGGTGACAGCTTCGATCCATTGGGGGTGAGGTAAAGCTATTACNGCTACCTCAGAGATTTCGGGCATTAAATAGATGCACTCCTCCACTTCTCTGCTAGCAACATTTTCTCCTCCAGTATTAATCATATCTTTTTTTCTATCGACGACGGTGATATGACCTTCTTCGTCAATTGTTGCTAAATCACCGCTGTGAAACCAACCACCTTCAAAAGCCTCAGCAGTGCGTTCTGGATCTTCAAAATATCCTGTGAGCAATTGTGGGGATCGATGAACAATTTCTCCAACTTCTCCAACTTGAACATCAAGCATATCATCATTAACAACACGTGTTTCAACATTGATAGCGGCAGTACCTGCAGATCCTGCTTTTCTAAATTGGTCTTCGGGTTTTAAAACAGTTGCGACTGGTGCCATTTCCGTTTGACCGTAGAGGTTCCACAGACGTAATTTAGGTAGCCGTTGTTGTAATTCTGCCAGAATTTCAACAGGCATGATTGAAGCCCCGTAATAACCTTTTTCTAATTTTTGAAAGTTTGTCTTGTCGAATAATGGTGACCTAAGCAAAGAGATCCAGACAGAAGGCGGCGCAAAGAAGGATGAAATTTNCCTCTTTTCAAGCAAAGCTAGAATATTATCAGGACTAGGTTCGGACGTTATNGTGCTTGTCATNCCAAGATAGACAGCTGGACCAAGAAATACGTCGAGCTGTGCGCAATGATATAGTGGAAGAGCGTGCAACATAACGTCACTTGTAGTCATCTCCCCATCTATTATGCAGCTTGTGTATTGCCACAAAACGGCACTGTGAGATAGCATTGCACCTTTAGGCATTGCCTCGGTTCCACTTGTATAAACAATTTGTGCTAGCGAACGGTCATCGAGGTGGATCTCTGGTGCTGTTGCATCTCCCGTAAGCAGTCCCTCGAAACGGAGGTCCGTTTTTAATGAACTGCTTTGATGTTCGCTAGGAAGACCAAGCGTTATTTCAATATCAGTACCTTTTGATATTGCTTCTAGACCAATATCTATAAACTCTGGTCCAAGTGCCAGCATTTTTGACCTCGAACTATTCAGTATATAACGGACTTCATTAGCGTTGAGCATGAAGTTTATAGGTACAAGTACGGCGCCTATTCTTGCGATTGCAAATCTTATTGCGGCAAATCCATGTGAATTTCTTGCAATTACGGCAATCTTGTCGCCAGCGGAGATGCCACGAGCTAATAAATGTCGAGCTAACTGATTACATGCCGTATCAAATGCCTTGTACGTCCACTCAGTTTGTCCGCAGATGATCGCTGTTTTATCAGGGAACCGCATCGCACTTCTTCTTAAAATATCACCGATATTATGTTGTCTTGCAAACTGGATTTCACTTTCTAGATCACTTTGCACGCGCTATCCTCTCTATGACTGTAATGCGATAGAAGAACCAAATTTTAATTAAACCTTTTGAAAGTTATGCATGGTGGAAATTAATCTATATCTTTCGACTCTTATGGTGATTTGTTAATGAAGAAAAATATCTTGTTCATAATGGCCGATCAACTACGTTATGACTATTTGGGATGCAATGGTCACCCTTCAATTCAAACACCAAATATTGATGCTTTAGCGGCTAGGGGTGTCAATTTTACAAATGCCTTTTGTCAATCTGCTGTATGTGGGCCGTCTCGGATGTCATTTTATACAGGGCGTTACGTTTTTACTCATGGGGGAACATGGAACAATATTCCTATTCGAGTTGATGAACACACCATGGGAGATTTTCTTAGACCTCTGGGTTATAGAGTAGGACTGGTTGGTAAAACACACTTTCAACGCGATTTAGAAGGTATGAAGAAACTTGGGATTTCTCCAGAGAGTGACCTTGGTGTATTAATAAGTGAAAGCGGTTTTGAACCTTGGGAAAGAGATGATGGTCTGCACCCAGACCAAAGTGTCTCGCCCGACTTAGCTTACAATATGTATTTACGTGAGATGGGGTATGAAGGCGAGAATCCATGGCACTCAGTTGCAAATTCGGCACTTGGTGATCATGGTGAGCTTCTCACCGGTTGGGCTATGCGAAATGTTGATAGGCCCGCGCGAGTAGATAAGGCGCATTCGGAAACAGCTTACATGACGGACAGGGCTATAGAAGTTATAAAAAACCTAGGAGATGAGGCGTGGTGTTTGCACGTTTCTTATATCAAGCCTCATTGGCCTTATATGGCGCCAGATCCATATCATAAAATGTATTCTAAAGATGATATATTACCCCCCATTCGGTGCAATGAAGAAATAAAAACGCGACACTCTGTCGTTGATGCGTACGCAAAGCACGAGGAAAGTATCAACTTTAGTAAGGATGCGTGTAGAGAACGTGTTATCCCGAGTTATATGGGTTTGATATCCGAGTTAGATGCAAATATTGGCCGATTGATAAAATTTCTCGAAAATGAGGGAAAAATTGACGATACGATCATTGTTCTGACTAGCGACCATGGCGATTATCTAGGTGATCATTGGCTTGGCGAAAAAGAATTATTTTATGAATCTGCGATAAGAATTCCCATGATTATTATTGATCCAGGCCATGAGGCGTCGCCCACTAGGGGAACGAGCATAGATGAATTTGTGGAAAGCATCGATCTCATACCAACGTTTCTCGAAATGGCAGGAAGTCCTCACAATCATGACCATATTTTGGAGGGAAGGTCTTTGCTGCCTCTCTTACACAGCAACTTAGAACATTCTTGGAGAGATGCTACTTTTTGTGAGATGGATTACTGCATTAGGCACGCAAGAAACACCCTTGCACGAACAGTTGATAAGTGCAGGGCTTATATGGTTCGTGAAAAGAAATGGAAATATGCTTATTTCAATGGTTTCGATCCACAATTATTTGATCTAGAAAATGATCCGAAGGAATTAAACGATTTAGGTAAAGACCCAAAATATTCGGAGACGCGGGAACGATTGTTTAGAAAGTTATTTGAATGGATAAGTGAGAGACAAATTAGAAAAACAATAAGCAAAGACGTAATAGCTGAACGGACAGGCTCAAGTAAAAAAAGGGGTTATTTGTTTGGGGTTTGGTAAAAGATAGGATTAAAGGTCCACGTGCTGTAAAGGGAAAGTTTTAGATATGAATGATTTGGAGTTTGGTTGGTTTTTGCCAACCCGCGGCGACACACTTGATTATGCGATTCCTCAACAAATACCACCTTCGCCAGAAATGTTTAAACGTGTTGTTAAGGCGGCAGAAGATAATGGATTTGAATATATACTTCTACCTGTTGCTGCGGCGTGCTGGGATGCTTGGCTAACAAGTGCTGTTTTAACGGGTGCCACCGAAAAGATAAAGATGCTTGTAGCAGCACGGCCAGGTTACATTAATCCTGTCTTACTTGCCAAAATGATTGCAACTTTTGATCAGATGACTAAGGGACGTATTTCAATAAATTTGATTGCGGGACAAAATGATGTTGAAAATATAGCAGAAGGCGTCGGGCTCAGTAAGAATGATCGATATGAAATGATGATGGAAGAGGTTGAGATTTGCAAAGGTTTATGGTCAGGAACGGGGAAATTTGATTACGATGGAAAATTTTACAAATTAAAGCAGGCTCACATTGGGCCAGAAATTTATCAAAAACCATTTCCAAAATTTTACCTGGGTGGGGGATCACCAGAAGCCGCTGATTTCTCGGCAAAGCATGCTCACGTTCATTTATTTTGGGGTGATACCGTTGACCGTATAAAAAGTAACATGGCTCAAATAAGAACNTTGGCAAGTAAATATGAACGGGAGAACGAGATCGGCTTTGGCATGCGCTTGCAGATCATCTGCCGTGAAACGGAATCTGAAGCTTGGGCCGTAGCTGAAGGATTGATAAAAAACGTCACCGATGACCAAAAGAATATTATAAAGACACATTTTGCTGGTTCGGAAGCNAATCAACGCGTTCAACAATTATCTGCGGAATATGGAGAAATGCTCGGTCCAAACCTATGGACTGGGTTAACGAAAGCTAGACCTGGTGCCGGAATTGTCATTGTGGGGAACCCAGAACAATGTGCAGAGACACTTCAAAGTTATATTGATATTGGATGTCACTCTTTCTGTTTATCTGGATATCTTCATGATGATGAGGCTATCCGCTTTGGCAAGTGGGTCAAACCAATACTGGAGGAAAAAAATCCGGAACGAGTGAAAAAATAGCGTTGTGTCCCTAAAATAATTAGTAAGTTGAGTCGAAAAATGGAGTTATTATATTAGGCATGATTACCTATTTTTTTCTCATAGTAGCTATACTGTTAGAAGTGGCTGGAACAATGCTACTTCCCGTAACAAATAGTTTTTCAAAACCAATACCAACTATAATCATGGCGCTATGTTATCTTGGCGCTTTATTTCTTTTGACTGTAGTGGTGAAGACGCTTCCCATAGCCGTGGTGTACGCCACTTGGAGTGGGTTGGGTGTTTTCTCAGTAGCTATTCTTGGGTATTTTATTTTTGGTCAAGGGTTACCGTGGCCTGTGATATTGGGNTTGTTCTTGATAGTTTCGGGTGTAGTCCTTGTAAATAGTTTCGTGGAGCCTAAAATATAAAATAGTCGAAAGTCGTTTCGACCGAATATAAAAATCTCTTTTGCCCAAATTTCAGTTGGATATATTGGATTGACGGATAAATTTTATGATGTAGTTGTCTGTGGTGCAGGTATGGCAGGGATTGCCACTGCTTACTCCTTGGCTATCAAGTTTCAGAAGAGGGTTCTTCTGATTGACGAAGGTGCACCTCTCTCATTAACTAGCGACAAATCGACTGAATGTTATCGAAATTGGTGGGGTGGACCAGACAATGCGATGCTCTCATTAATGAACAGAAGTATTAACTTNATGGAAGAGCATGCAGTTGAAAGCAATAATAGTTTTCAAATGAGACCGCATGGATATTTATTTGTTACAAAAAATAACAATGAAGCAGAGCAGTTATATAAGCAGGCCAAAGATGCGGAATTGTTGGGTGTGGGTTGTCTTCGGGAAATCACAAAATTTTCAAAGTACAAACTAAATAATTTTGAAAGCCCCATAAGTGATCAAGATGGATCAGATTTTATAACAAATAAGGAAACTATTAAAACCCTTTTCCCTTATCTAAATAAGGACACGGAAGCTGTTCTACATGTGCGAAGATGCGGTTCACTAAGCGCGCAGCAACTAGGTATGCATCTTCTGGAAAAAGCGCGTGAAAAAAGTTGCGAATTTCAGACAGGTAAGTTTACTGGGATAGAGACCAGTGGTGGGAAAGTATCTAGTGTAACAATACAGCAAGATGGTATAGAAAACTCCATAGCAACTGATGCTTTGGTTCTGGCACCTGGTCCTCATTTAAAAAACACGCTCGAGAAAATAGGCTTGGATCTACCTGTCCTGGTAGAAAAACATGTCAAGATCAGTTTGCCAGACACGTTAAATGTTGTGCCACGTGACGCACCTTTGATCATTTGGAACGATCCGATTGAATTGCCATGGACTAATGAAGAAAAATCACATCTTGCAGAGTCACCTGAAACCGAGTGGTTGTTGAAAACGTTCCCACCTGGAGTGCATGGTCGGCCTGTTGGCGCTGGCAATCAAGTTCTAATGTATTGGACCTATGACTGTGAAACCAGCACCTATCCGAAGTTTCCAATAGAATGGGACCCGTATTTACCTGACGTCACTTTACGTGGAATGGCTGTGATGGTTCCGGGGCTGGAAAAGTATTTTGATCCAATGCCACGACCTTATGTAGATGGCGGCTACTACACAAAAACTCAAGAGAATCGTCCGTTGATAGGACCTTTAAAGATACCAGGTGCATTTGTCTGTGGTGCATTCTCAGGATTTGGTATAATGAGCGCATGTGGAGCAGGAGAGCTATTAGCTCGGCATATAACGAAAGCAGATCTTCCTGATTATGCGGATGCTTTCCTGCCTTCGCGCTATGAAGATCCCCTATACTTGGAAGAAATCAAGAAATGGGTCGTTGATGGACAGCTTTAAACTAGTTTTGTAACACATTATACAATTTAAAGTGATGGAGTGTTTGATGGAATTTTGGCATTTTGGTGTTCCATCGGTTTCTGGCGTAGAGCGTATGGCACAAAGGTGTGAAGAGCTGAATTTCGATGGGCTAACGTTAACGGACTCGCAAAATTTATCTAATGAAACGTACATTGCCTTGACGCTGGCAGCAAAAGCGACAAACGTTTTAAAAATAGGACCAGGTGTTACAAACCCCATTACTCGTCATGCGGCGTTAACTGCTAGTGCGGCGGCGACGTTACAAGAAGTTTCTAACGGAAGGGTGATGATTGGTATAGGCCGCGGTGATTCTTCCTTGTTTAACATAGGGTTTAAGCCGGCAAATCCGGATATTTTCCAAACGTATATTACAGAGCTTCAAAGTTACCTAAGAGGGGATGTTTTAAATAAAAGCGGNTACGATAGCCAGTTGAGATGGTTGGTGGGTTCAAAGCTACCGAAAGTTCCATTAGATGTAGCGGCAACAGGTCCAAAAATTATAGCGATGGGTGCTGAATTGGGAGAGCGTGTTAGTTTTTCACTAGGAGCAGATATTGAACGAATAAAATGGGGTGTAGATCAAGTAAAAGCTGTAGTTAATAAAAATACAGATAATCAAAAGGTGCCGCCATCACTCGGCGTCTATTTAAACATTTGCATTCATAATGATATTGATAGGGCTGCTGAATTAGTTCGTCCTGGCGTTGGGATATTCGCGCATTTTACCGGAATGCCTGGCGCCAATAGAGACAATATAAATCAGGCAGACCAGACAGTTTTTGATGCCTTGGGGAAAGAATATGATAAAAAACGGCATGGTCGTGCTGAAGCGTCTCATGCTCAAAAAATGCCGATGGAATTTATTGAAAGATTTTCACTGATTGGGTCTGCTGAAAAATGTATAGAGAGATTATTATCTATAAAGGAGTTAGGAATNGACAGAATATTTGTAATTGGACCGAGGCCAGACCATTTTGGGCAAGAAGCAAACGAAGCACTGGCTCGTTTTGCAAAAGAAGTTATCCCTGTCCTGAGAGATTAGAGTACTTCTCTAGCAACCAAAGCTCTTCAAGATACCAAATTTAGTCACGATATTTATTTGTTGGCGAGAACTCTGTCATTACCGGATCACGCGGTTCACTTACCCACAGCTGTCTATCCGGGTGCATGCCTGCGCCGTAAACGGCAGACACCGCTGATCTTCGCATCCTATTCAAAAGTCGCGTGTCGGCTAGNCCTATTGACGGGTGGGTTCCCCCATTAGCTTCCACTGTCTCTTTCCATAAATTACGCCGCTTATTTAATGTTTCCTCATTTTGTAAAGGCGTACAATTAATTTCATTTAAATTGAGATCAATAACAATTTCATCGCCATTCTCGATAAGTGCGATTTCCCCACCAAGTGCCGCCTCTGGGCCAACGTGCCCAATCACAAGGCCAACTGATCCACCTGAGAAACGGCCATCAGTCATTAATCCAACGACGATATTATTTTCCCTACAAAGTGTAGTAATACGCGAAGTAGAGTCCAACATTTCCGGCATGCCCGGAGCTCCACTTGGACCTTCGTACCGCACTATGATCATGTCTCCATTTTGAAAAATTTCTGGTTCGTTTGCTAGAGAATATAAAAGTCCTTGTTCGCCATCAAAAACTCTCGCTGTCCCTACAAAAACATTGTTTTCGAGTCCACCTTCAACACCAGCTAATTTTAAGACAGAGCTGAATTCTGGTGATAAATTTCCACCCAAAACCCTTAGGCCGCCGGTTGGCTTATATGGTTCTTTAACCGTATAAATTACATTGCCGTCAGGTGGCGGAGGATTTAACCTCTTTATCTGTTCAGAGAGTGTTTCGCCGGTGCATGTCATTGCATCACCATTTAAAAGTCCCGCATCGAGTAGTTCTTTGACAATAACTTGAATGCCTCCTTTTTCATCGATATCCACCATCGAGTAATTTCCGAACGGTCGTGCATCAATTAGAACAGGAACAACATTTTCTGATAAATGGTTGAACTCTTGAGGTGTCATTATATCTTTTGCGAAGTCTCCAAAACCAGCAGCTCGGGCTATCTCTGGTCCATGTAATAATACGTTTGTAGACCCTCCAATTGCCATGGCAACAATCATCGCATTGCGAATTGAGTCTCTATTTACAATATCACGGGGAGTTACGTTGTTCTTTATCATTTGTAGTAAATAATCGATGAGTTCATCTGGAAATTGTTCAACTCTTCTTGGGTCATCGGAAGGCGGTGCGACCATATGAAGTGGTTCCAAACCCATTACGCCCAAGAATGTTTGCATCGTGTTGTATGTAAACATTCCCCCGCAACTACCATAACCAGGACAAGCCTCACAAGCTATCCGGTGTTTTAGTTCTTCATCTTCACTACCTGCAACTTGAAATCCAGATATGATATCTAGTCTCTCTTTGGTTATGGAATCCATACCAGGGCGAATAGGGCCGTCCGACATTATTATAGCAGGTTTATTATGTTCAAGTATTGCAGCCGCAGTNCCGACAGGAGGTTTGTCACAAGCCACGACAGCTATGGTTCCTTCCAAGCCGCTAGCACTCAGGTGCTCGCAAACGGAATCATGGGTTACCTCACGTCCTATTAGCGAATAGCGCATTTCTTTTGTGCCATTCCGCATTCCATCTGATGTCGCCACGGTATATTCTGGTTGAACAAGACGCATCCGTAATTGATTTGTACCTGTTTCTGTCCGTTTCCTAAGTTGCTCGTGGATTATCTCGACCTTGCGTTGCACCCCAAGGTAGCATTGGGAGTCACCTTTATTTCCGATCACACCTATTGAGGGCTCATGTATGAGCTCAATATTGCTTCCTAATTCTCTAGCAATACCGATCGTTTGCGCGGTACGACCTGGATTATTATCAATCAAAACAGTTTTCGAATTTTTCACAATAGTTCTCTCGTCATTATGCCCCGATGTTATTACCGCACATTTATATAAAAGAAATTTATACAAAGAAAGTGTGATGATAATGGTTTGAACAATTTAATAAATTAATTCCAATTTCTAACCTGATGCTTTNGCTAAAATCGCGCGTTGCTCGTCTACTATAGCCTGAGGAATTTGGCTCATGAAACACCCACAAACACCTTGATCAATCATTGTCCTTGGTCCGTTTGGATGTCCTATATGTTTATAAACAGCGTGACTGTGCCCGTGGTGATGACTGTGCCCGTGCTCATGACTGTGCCCGTGGTCATGACTGTGCCCGTGGTTGTCCTTTGAAAGTTTCTGGTTACCATGATTTGTATCTACGGGCTTATACTCTGCATGGTGATGATGAACATCTACCTCACCTTTTATTAAACGCTCCTTAAAAGATTTCATCAAATCAAAATCCTCATTCAGAGAGCCTATTTTCGCTTCCTCAATTCTGTCAACAAAGGTGCTAATTACATGATCCTGGTCAGCGAGATAATGTGCTTTAACGAAGTTTACGTCTGGAGCCGTTAAAGCAACTCGATCAACATAGTTATATATTCGATCGATCAGTTTTCCTGAAAATAGGAAATATGGTGCTACTACTATATCTTTGTATCCAAGTTTCAAAGCCATCTCCAGACCCTTTCCAACTGATGGAAAAGTAACACCGGAGTAAACAGTCTCAGACCACCCAAAACCAAGATTCTCTGTCACAATGCGCGTCAATTTTGCAGCCTCGGCATTTGCATATGTGTCTGAGGTTCCTCGACCAACAACGACCAGCATTGTATCGTAAAGATCTCCCGGATGTACATGATCCCGGCCTAAGGCTCGGAGTATCCGAGCTTCGAATGCAGCGATCATTTTAGGATGCAAGGCTAATTCTCTACCGTAACTTATCTTAAGATGTTGATATTTTTTTTGGTAAGTTGTTAGCACTGAAGGGATATCGTTTTTTGCATGTGTTGCGGCAAAGAGCATACCTGGAACGGCAACGATGTGATTAACTCCCGCATTTCGAAGTTCGTCTAACCCCATATGAATGTTTGGGGCTGAGTATTCCAAAAACCCATACTCGACAGGTGTTTCTGGGAAACGCTGTTTTAAGCCGCGGGCTAAGAGTCCGAATTCTATTTCTGCAGTTTTTGAGCGGCTCCCATGGCCGCAAATCATAATGCCAAGTTTTTCCATGTCTTTCCCATCATGCAATAAATCTCAACAAATGTTATACTAAGTAGCGGCTGCGAATAAAAGGTGTCGGCTCAATTATTGAACGAATGTAAATCTGAAACTTCCATATGGGTGGTTTTATTAGATTAATCATGACTTGCAATTGAATATCCAACATACTTTCGTTAAACAAGTAACGAGGTAGTATAAATCTTGGGATAGGTTTTCAAATGAGATTATCCGATTGTCACAATTTCATGGATTTTAGGAAGTTGGCCAAAAAAAGACTGCCTAGTCCAATATTCAACTATATTGATGGTGCCGCTGATGATGAGAAAACCTATCGAAGGAACACGCAAAGTTTTGATGACTGCGATTTGATCCCAAATATATTACAAGGTACTGATGAAATTGATATGTCGGTTGAGGTGTTGGGCCAGAAACTTCAGTTGCCAATCTATTGTTCGCCAACGGCTTTGCAGCGACTATTCCATCACGATGGAGAAAACGCCGTCGCGGCTGCTGCTGAAAAATTTGGTACTATGTTTGGTGTTTCCTCGCTTGGGACAGTAAGTCTAACAGAGATAAGAAATAAATTTAAGACACCTCAATGCTATCAGTTTTATTTTCATAAAGATCGTGGCTTGAATAAAGCAATGCTCGAAAGCGCTAAAGAAGCGGGCGTCGAAGTAATGATGCTTACAGTGGACACAATTACTGGAGGAAATAGAGAGAGAGACTTGCGAACTGGGTTTTCAATTCCCTTCAAATTGACATTAGCCGGTATTATGCAATTTGCTATCAAACCAATGTGGGGAATAAATTATCTCACTCATCCTAAATTTGCCCTTCCTCAGTTGGATGACTTTGTNGATATGTCTGAGGGCGCGCTCTCGATAGGGAGTTATTTCACGGAAATGTTGGACCCAACCATGAATTGGAAAGATGTCGAAGAAATGGTTGAATTCTGGGATGGGCAATTCTGCCTAAAAGGTGTGATGAGTGCCGATGATGCAAAGCGTGCTGCAGAAATTGGCTGTAAAGGAATCGTTGTGTCCAATCATGGTGGTAGGCAATTAGATGGTTCACGCTCTCCATTTGACCAGTTAGCAGAAATTGTGGACGCCGTGGGCGACAAAATAGATGTCATCATGGATAGTGGTGTACAACGTGGCACACATGTTTTGAAAGCTCTCTCACTTGGGGCAAAGGCCGTTGGAGGCGGGCGTTTTTATTTGTATGCTTTGGCTGCCGCCGGACAGGCGGGCGTCGAGAGAGCGTTGACTCTAATGAAACAGGAAATCGAGCGAGACATGCGTTTGATGGGGGTCAAATCGATAGCAGAGTTATCTAGAAAAAATCTCCGATTCCGATAGACTCCTTCGTTGACTATTGGATTTTTTTCCGGGCTTACACTAGGTTTTTCACTAATCATCGCTATTGGGGCACAAAATGTCTTTGTATTGAGGCAGGGACTTCTAGGTAAACACATTTTACCAGTCGTGTTATTTTGCTCTTTTTCAGATGCACTTTTAATTTTTATCGGTATAAGCGGTGCAAGTAGTTTCCTTACTGAGGTTGTTCAAAAATATTCCACGTGGATATTTTTGGCCGTTGGGATTTGGTTATTATTTTATGCCGTTATTAGNTTCATCGACGTTTATAGAGGTCATGGCGTGGGGCATTTTATAGAGGGGCCAAACAATAAATTGTCAACGACACTTATGTCAGCGGCTGTCCTGACATTTGCAAATCCACATGTGTACCTTGATACGGTTGTTTTGTTAGGCACTATTTCTATGAAATTTGAATTCCTAACGAGAGTTGCATTTGGTTTGGGGGCAACAACTGCAAGTTTTCTATTTTTCTTTGGATTAGGGTATGGGGCAAACTTAATGGCCCCAAGAGTTCAAAACCCNGCAGTGTGGAGATACATAAATATTGGTATTGGTTTTATAATGCTGTNAGTCGCTGTTTGGATGTTTCAGGAAGCNAAAATNTTATGAAAAAATAGTCAAAAAAATNAAAACTTACTTCATTTTTATAATGAAGTTACACCAAAAGTTGTTACAGAATCGCCAGGCTTCCATTGTGGGTACTTAATCATGACACTTTTAAATCCTTCCCAATCAAGGAACCTGTGCGTCCAAAGTATCACTTTTGGGATATCCTTCAAATTATCAAACCATTGAGCGTCTACTCCTCTAAATTGCCTGATAAATGGAAGAATAGCGATATCAGTGAAACTTGGCCGGCGACCACCAAGCCAATTATTTTTTAAACTANCTTCAATTTCTCTCAAAATGTCTAATGCAGCTTCACGATGTTCCAAAGCATTAGAGTTAGGATAACGATTAGAATACTTGTACTTATCTAAATGAGTTTTAAATGCGGTATCATTTTGACTTATTAAGTCGCTGTCGAACATTTCCAGTGGAAAAGAAGCCAAATCTGCATAATTTGCAGCCCAAGCCATCACCTCTAAACTTTCATCAATAACATCACCATTTTCCAACCATAAAACTGGCACGGTCGCCTTCGGTGACAATTTTATCATGTGACTGGGCTTATCTCTTAAAACTACCTCGCGTAATTCAACAGTCTTATTTGATTGATTGATAGCCATTCTCGCTCTCATAGCATACGGACAGCGTCTGAAACTATATAGCACGGGAAGCCGTTTATTAGATTGTAATGGTTCAGCCATCCTGCTTTATTATGCCTCCTAAATGTTTCTCCCCGCGGAGATTCGATAGTTCCATTTGTCTTTGTCTGTCTTTAAATCGTTTAACTTGTTTTTCAGTGTGTGTCCCAAAGCATTTTGGGCAGTGCACGCCCGGTGAATATTTTTTGGATTCTAAATCTTTTTGAGCCAGAGGCATTCTGCATGCGTGGCACATCAAATATTCACCGGGCTTTAAATCCTTTTTAAGTGAGACCCTATTATCAAAGACAAAACATTCTCCATTCCATAAATTTTCTTCGTCCGATANATCTTCGAAATATTTTAAAATNCCACCCTCCAGGTGAAAAACATTTTTGTAGCCTCTATCTTTTAGGTAGGAGGTAGCTTTTTCGCAACGAATACCCCCAGTACAAAACATAGCAATTTTAGATTCCTTGTTTATATTGGGCATTTTCTCAAGAGTTCCCGCTACCCATGCTGGGAATTCCCTAAATGAATTTGTTCTGGGATTAAGCGCTTTATCAAACGTACCAATCTCTACTTCGTAGTGATTGCGAGTATCAATAACTANNGTGTTGTCTTCTTTTAGGAGTGAATTCCAGTCTAAAGGGTCAACATAGNTGCCNACNTTAGAGGTGGGATCAATTCNCNGTTNGCCCATCGTAACTATTTCNNTTTTTATTCGAACTTTCAGTCTATGAAAAGGAACGGAAGTATCTTTACTATACTTAATCTGTAACCCATTAAGGTTAGGTTGATCGCAAAACCATTTATAAATATCTTTGATAGAATTTCTGGTGCCCGCAATCGTCCCATTTATACCCTCTTCGGCGAGAAGAACGGTGCCAGAAATTCCTAGTTCCCAGCAAATATGGTAAAGAGTATTTTTAAGTTTTTCCAAATTGCGAATAGGCACAAATTTATAAAAAGAAGCAATAATATATTTTTCATCGTTACAAGAACGGGGATATTCCTCTTCTCGGGAATTATTCATTAACGGACCCATCTACGCTGGTTTTGACCTGAGGTATAGTTTATTCAAGGTCCATTTCAAGAATTGACATATGAAAATCATAAGAAATTTCGCCCTCGTCTTCATCTTTGAAAATAACGCCAATAAATTCGCCATCTAACATTACTTCCGCCGAATCTTCTTTAT
>FUFK010044797.1_pt1 | contig 21148 bp, 29 predicted proteins | sample 1021851 | NCBI WGS metagenome assembly FUFK01 (sample SAMEA51879418, study PRJEB19060) | metagenome
ACTAAATCAAATCCAATATTTGCTCTTAAATTTTTTGAGTCTTGGCTGATAGATTTTGTATATTCTGTAGTTTCCGACAGGTAACGATAAGTAGCATCTGAAGATGGGCTAAAGTCTAAACCAATTTCTAAACCACCATTTGGTTTAAACGTAAAGGAATTAAAATCTAAAATATCGCTTATTGTAAAACCAGTAGAAATCATTCCTGTTTCAATTGTTTGTTTATTATATACTAATGCAGTAGTTCCTTTTTCTCTATATTTGGATAGTTCTGTATAGCTAAGATCAATTCTTATATTTGGAGCAATATTGAATTTATCTTTTTTATATGTTGTAAAATAATTAATTGATCCAAATACTTGTGCACCATCTCTTTCCCCAGTTCTAGTATATAAATCACTTTTCCTAACATGATCAGTTTTCAATGTGCTTATTCCAAGAATACCTTCAGTAAATCTTTTACCATCATGAGGAAAAGTTCCATAAAGAGATAAACTATAAGAATCGGTATCTAAAGATGTCCCAGATGTACCTACATCAACATAATCATTACCAAATCGAAGAGCATATCCATACATTTTGTTTTCACTAATTTTTTTATCCATTCCAATTGTAATACCTTTACTATCGATATCTTTTGAAGATGAAGAAGATGTATCACCTACTCTACCAACACTAACACTACCTTCGCTCCAAAATGACCAGTTATCAGATAATTTATCTAAAGCATCATTTGTTTTTTTGTTAGATACTGGAATAACTTTTGATAGAGATGCCATCATTGAATTTGAAAAGTTAAATTTAATGTTTTGATTGCTTAATTTATCGTTAGTTCTATGACGTCTTAACCAATACATACGATTTAGTACTGGAGTTGTTGCATGTATNGCAATTTGTTTTGCTGTTGCNGTTTGAGATTCAATTGAACTTGAAATATCTTTACCTTCATCACTTGTATCTGCTGGNTCATCACAAGCACCATCAATTACGCTCCAATTACAACTTAGGTTAAATTCAAAAACTTTATTATTAGTATTACCAATAAAAAACATTTTACTTCCATCATGGCTAAACGCAACTTCTCTTGGGTCAGTATCATGAGAATTTATATTATAGGTACCTTCAAGGGATAAAGTAGAAACATCATAAGGTGTAGTTAATTTAAACTGAGAAATCTGATTGTCTGTAGTATCAATGGTATACATTTTAGTACCATCGTGATTAAAAGTAACTCCATCTATGTAGCTGTGGAAAGAAGTCATATCTTCAGTATTAAGATGAGTAACTGTTGAGCTAAGATCAAATGCTGTATCTAGTGAATATTCATGAATACGATTTTGGGTCATATCTCCTACACCAGCAACAAACATTCTGGTACCATCATTATTAAATGCAACTGAATTTGCTCTTATTTCTTGACCAGCAATAGAATATGCATCATCAAATGTAGCAGTTGAAATATCAAATGCAGTACTTAGTGACCAGTAATCTATTGTCCTTACACCGTCATGGTTAACAATAAACATTTTTGTTCCATCGTTATTGAACACTACTTGTGTTGGTACATGAGAANNATTACCTCCACTTAAATGTACTACTTTAGTGTTATTTACGGTTGCCGTTGAAATGTCATATGCGGTAGTTAATATATGTTCGATAACTGCATCCGTTGTTCTATGGCTTTTTAAAGTATACATTTTTGTTCCATCATTGTTAAATGTAAGTCCATAATAATTATCGGCTGTGTCGATTGATTTGCTTTGCACAAAGGTTGGTTCGGCTATTGCTTTAGTTAAAAAAAGTGAAAAAGAAAAAAGTAAAACTATAAAAACTGAACAAAGATTTTTTAACGCCATTAAATACTCTCAACATTATTTTTTACAATTTATGGATAATTTGTTTTAAATGTAAAGTTTTAATGACAACTGATATTGAACTTTTTTAATCTCCAATAATTATAGGGCCAAGGAGTTAAAAACCCTACTATAAGCATAATTGGTACCACCCACCATGTAAGTATGGCGCCACCAGTAAGTAGATAATCAGTTAAATTCATTGCAACTTCCATACTAATCATAGAGATAAAGCTCATCCCAAAAGCTGTTTTTAAAGCATTAGAAAATTTAAAATTTTGTCTTAATAAAATTATAGTTTCTAAAATAATACTCGTGATCAAACCATTAATTACTGCAAGAGTCATTATTCCTAAAACAGGAAATGGTATTTTTGTAATTTGAAAAAATAATATAGTTCCAAAGTCACCAATTGCACAACCAAGTAAACACCAAGCTGTATTTTTAGCACTTCTTTTCCATGTATGCTTACACGACCAATTAAAGTTTATAGTTTCAGAGCTCATTTATTTGAGATTAATAATTGAAATAGTTAGTCTAATTGCACTTTAGCAATCATTCCTATTTCATAATGACCGGGTACATTACACGCAATTTCAATATTCATTGCATTATCAAATTTCCAAACCAAATCACCTTTTTCTTTAGGAGCTAATAGAACGCTGTTGCTGTGAGAGTGGCCCATAGCTTTATCCATTTTTGCCATCTTCTTCATTTTTTCTCTGTCAATTGAGTCTGCAAGTAATATTTCATTTTCAACCATCCTTTCCATTTCTGGACGATGTTTTTTATGCATCATTGCATTTGCAATATTAAATTCATGAACAAGTTCTCCTGCATTAATGACTTCAAATTTTATTGTTTCACCTTTTTTAATACTAAAAGATTTAGGCTCATAATAGTTATCATACATTTTAACTTTAATTATTCTGTCAACTTCGCTTAGCTTACCCTTTGATCCAATTTTCATATTTTTATCAGCAAAAGATGTTGTATTAAAAAGTATAAAAATTATTAATAATTTTAAAAATTTCATAAGTTTCCTTTAATTATTTTCTTTTAATGTTTGAGCATCTTTAATTTGATCATTATTTTTATTTGTTTCTGATTTTGGTTTAATTTTGCTATTGATTATATCTGCAAAACTATGATTTACATCTCTGTGTCCTGCCTCATCGTCTCTTATAACTTTTACAACATCTTTTAAAGTTGCATTGAGTGGTAAGTTCCAATAATTAATAGCAATTTCAGGTGCAGGGATATTTTTAATTTTACCCATCTCTAATTCATTCAGATACTCTGTATAACTTCTAACAGCTTCTTCTTCGAAGTATCCTACTATTCTATGAGCTGTTCTTTGTGATGCAATAAAAATTATAGCATAAGTGATAATAAAAATAAATTGAGCTATCAATATAATAATTCTTTCAATCAAAGTTGGTTTTGCAATATGTATAAAAGTCATTAGATGCATTCGTTCATTTTCAGCTTCATCTAATAAAATTTTAATCCATCCTTTATCATCTTGCATTTTTCTTAAAGATTTAAGGTGAAGTAACATTCCAGCAACCATACCTGGCACTGCTGCAACCGTTTCAAGAACTACAGCTCTATGGCCGTATCTTTTTTTGAAAAAAGTATCAGCAAGAAATCTTAAAAATTTAGTGAAACCAAGTGCAACCTTGTCACTTAAATTTTTTGGCATATAATGTTTGTCTAGACTCATACTTTATATTTAGTGGTAAATTTCAAATTTCCAATGAGTTATTATGGTCTGCTAAAAGCTAGATTTTTCAATAATAATTAATTATCTCTCTCAACACGTATAAAGCTATTCCACTCATAAATAGAATTATAAAATTATTTATAATTTTCCAAATCCTTGGATTCTTTAAATAATTAGATGAAAATTTTGAGAGATAGCCAAGTATAAAAAAAAATAGAAAAGAAGAAATTGAAGCTCCTACCCCAAACGAATATTTATCAGCTAATTCAAAATTTTTAGATAAATTGCCTAAGAAAAAAACTGTATCTGAGTAAACATGAGGATTTAAATAAGTAAATGCTAATGTTTTTAAAAAAATATTTTTTAATTTATATGTCTCAGTTTTTATCTCAAAATTGATATTGCTATAATTAGACCTAATTTTAGTTGAAATAAAATATATAAGAAAAATAAATAATAAAATATTAAATAAAAGTTCAATTTGTTTAGTAAAAACATCATTAAAATATTCAAATAAAAAAATACCTAAAAAAATTAAAATTAAATCGGATATAGAACAAATTAAACAAACGATAAAAACATACTGTTTTTTCAAACCCTGCTCAATTACAAATACATTTTGGGCACCTAGAGCAAGAATTAGGCTTAAACCTGTAAAAAATCCTAAAAATAAAAATTCCATATTTATTTATTATTTCTTATTTTCTAAAAAAGATATAATTTAATTCAAATGAACAAACGGACTGTAATTGATCCAAAAAATTTATCTTTTGAACCATTTGATAATTATGGTGAACCAATAAAAGGAATGAGTTGGCATAAAATTAGTTATGATAAAGAAAAAGGCCAAGGAAGCTACATTTTAAAAATGGATCCTGGATCTAAAAGCGTTCCACACGAACATGTAAACTACGAGGAGTTTTACATGTTGGAAGGAGAATTGATTGATGCTGACGGAAAAGTTTTTAAAAAAGGAGACTTTGTAAGCTTTGAACCCGGAACTACACACTCATCTCATACAAATAATGGTTGTTTAATTTTAGTTTTTATGAGATCAAGAAATAAAACAATTTAAATAAAACTTTCTTTTATGATTGGAATACTTGGTGGAATGGGAACTCAAGCAGGTCTAGATTTCTGTAATAAGATAGCTGTGCTTAATAGAGGAAAGTCAGATCAACACTATCCAAAATTTATTCTTTATAATAAATCAGACACACCAAGACGACCTGAAAATTTAAAAAAATATTACAATGTTTTAAAAGAATTGGTTAAAGGATGTTTATTATTACAGAAAAATAAATGTAAATTTATAGTCATGCCATGTAATACAGCTCACTATTGGCATGAAGATATTCAAAAAAAAATAAAAATACCTTTGGTAAGTATGCCAAAAGAAGTCTACCTTCACGCAAAACAATCTTGTAAAAAAAATTCTAAAATTGGTATTTTGTGTACAGAAGCTACTATTAAGACAAAAGTCTATAGTAAATATTTTGATAAAGGATTTAAATTAGTTTCTCCTGGAAAAAAATTACAAAAAAATAGTGTTAATAAGGCAATTAAATTTGTCAAAATGGGTAAGGTAAGAGAGGCTGAAAAAGTTTTAAAGCCTGCTGTTAATTATTTAATTAAAATTAAATGTAAAAAAATTATTTTGGGATGTACAGAACTACCAATTGCTATTTTTGCTTATAAGTCATTTAAAAAAATAAGAGAGTCTAAAATATTTATAGATCCAAATTTATTACTCGCACAAGTATCAATGAAAAAATATTTGAAAAAATGATAAGAAATGATGCATTACCAAGTAAATTTACACTCTATTTAAGAAGATTTTACTACTACATTAAAAATGAAAGATTTAGCAAAAAATTCAATTATGATTGGAATAAAACACAAACACGATTTGATATAATTAATAAATTAATTTATTCAAAAAAATTTAAAAGTTACTTGGAAATTGGTTGTCAAAGTGATGTTAATTTTTCAAAAATCAAAATTGAAAATAAAGTTGGTGTTGATCCTCAATCAGGTGGTACATTACGTATGACCAGTGATGAATTTTTTTCACAGAATAAAGATACTTTTGATTTAATTTTTATAGACGGTCTGCATATCCATGAGCAAGTATTAAAAGATATAGATAATTCTTTAAATGTTTTAAACGAAAATGGAGTCATTTTACTNCATGATTGTCTTCCTGCTAAAATTTGGCATCAAACGATTCCACAAACTCATTCGAGTTGGAATGGTGATGTTTGGAAATCAATCGTTCAGTCCCGAACTAGGGAGGATATTGACACATATACAATCAAAGCCGATCAAGGCTTAGGGCTTATTTTAAAAAGAAAGAATAGAGATAAATTAGTTCACCCGATAAACAATTTTAAAAATCTAAAGTTTAAAGACTACTATAACCATCATGAAAAGTTTATGAGGCTTATTGATGAAAATAAAGTTTTGGAAACTATAGGTTAAAAAAACCAACAACTTAATTAAAGTTGTTGGTTTAATTTATAATTTAAATATTATTTATTTGGATCTGGGACTTTTCGTAAATATGGTTTTACGGTTTCCCATCCATCAGGATAGATTTTTTTTGCTTCTTCATTTGTAACTTTGGGAACTATAATAACATCATCTCCTGGTTGCCAATCTGCAGGTGTTGCAATTTTATGTTTTGCAGTTCTCTGCATAGAGTCTATTGTTCTTAAAATTTCCTTAAAGTTTCTTCCTGTAGTCATTGGATAGGTTAAGAATAATCCAATTCTTTTATCTGGTCTTACAATATAGACGGTTCTAACTGTTTCGTTGTCTACAGCTGTTCTTCCCATAGATGTCGTTCCCGCATCACCTTCTAACATATTGTAAAGTTTTGCTACTTCTAACTTTTCATCAGCAACAATTGGATAATTTGGTTTTAAACCACACACATCCTTAATATCCTCTAGCCATTTAACATGATCAGATACTGGATCTACACTTAGCCCCATTACCTTAACATTTCTTTTTTCAAACTCTGGTTTCATTTTAGCTAAAGCACCTAATTCTGTTGTGCAGACAGGTGTAAAATCTTTTGGGTGAGAAAATAATACACCCCAGCTATCACCTAACCATTCATGAAAAGATAATTTACCCTCAGAAGTTTCAGCAGTAAAATCTGGAGCCAAACTATTTATTTTTAAAGTCATTTACCCTCCTAAATGAATTATTATTTTATAATTATATGAAAGATTGAATAATCATGCAATTTTTAATAATATTATTAGATATGATCTTTAAACAATTATTTGATGATAAATCTTCAACCTACACGTACATCCTCGCAAGTGATAAAGGACGAGAAGCATTAATAATAGATCCAGTAATTGAACATACAAATAAATATCTAAATGTTTTGGATGANTTAGATCTAAAGTTAGTAAAAGTAATTGATACACATATTCATGCTGATCATGTTACTGGATTGAATGAACTCAGTAAAAAAACTAATTGTACAAAGATCATGGGTGAAAAATCAAAATCAGAAGTTGTTGACTTACATGTCAAAGAGGATGATAAAATTAAAATTGATAATATTGAACTTAAAGTAATTTATACTCCTGGTCATACTGACTGCTCATACAGTTATCTTATGAATGATAGAGTTTTTACTGGCGATACATTATTAATTAATGGAACTGGTAGAACAGATTTTCAAAATGGAAGTGCAAAAGATCAATACGACTCTCTTTTTAACAAGCTTCTAAAGTTACCTGAAAATACAATTGTATTACCTGCTCATGACTATAATGGTAAAACCTCATCTACGATTGGTAGCGAGCTAAAAAATAACCCAAGATTACAAGTTGATTCTGTTGATCAATATATAGAAATCATGAACAATTTAAATCTAGCTAATCCAAAAATGATGGATATAGCGGTTCCTGCAAATGTTAAAGGTTTAACTTCAGATCAGATGTAGCTTAGCGTCAATTTAAGTATTGAATTCTTATATTGAACAATTATATATCCTGCATGCCTTGCGAAAATTTAAAANGCAAATGCTCAAACTGTCTGAACGATAAATGCAGATGTGATGGCACAATAGTTTGTCGTTGTGAACCTGAAGAAACTTCTTGTTGTTGCAATAAGTAGTTTTTTAAATCAAAAAACAAATNAATTATGAATGATTTTTTAGAATCTATTATTAAGAGAGACCCAGCTGCGAAGTCTAAGCTGTATGTTATTTTAACTTATCCAGGAGTAAAGGCTGTATTCTTTCATAAAATTGCAAATTTTTTTTCAATTGCAAAATTTGATTTGATAGCAAGAATTATTTCTCAGTTTTCAAGATTTTTAACTGGTATAGAAATTCATCCAAGAGCAAAAATAGGAAAAAATCTTTTCATTGATCATGGTATGGGTGTTGTAATAGGTGAAACTTCTGATATTGGGGATAATGTTACAATCTATCATATGGTTACACTTGGTGGAATTTCTCCAAGCATTAATTCGGAAGATCAAAGAAATACAAAAAGACATCCCACTTTAATGAATAATGTTGTTGTTGGTTCTGGTGCACAGATATTAGGTCCAGTTGTTATTGGAAAAAATGCTAAGATTGGTGCCAATGCTGTTGTTACTAAAAATGTTCCTGAAAACGCGATCATGGTCGGAATTCCAGCTAAGAATGTTGGTGAAAGTTCAGNTGATGATGAAACATTTAAACCTTATGGTATTACTGAACAAAGTGATAAAAATTAAATGAAGAATTCTCAAAATAATTTTATTGATGGTATTGGAAATACACCATTGGTTAAACTTAAAGCTGCTTCCGAGATAACAGGGTGTAACATATATGGTAAAGCAGAATATTTAAATCCTGGAGGTTCAGTAAAAGATAGAGCTGCACTTGCATTAATAAGAGATGCAGAGGAAAAAAAATTAATTTCTAAGGGTGGAACAATTGTTGAAGGAACTGCAGGGAACACTGGTATCGGACTTTGTTTGATTGGAAACTCAATCGGTTACAAAACTGTAATAGTAATGAATGACAACCAAACACAAGAAAAAAAAGATATGCTGAAAAATATTGGTGCCGATTTAAGATTAGTTCCTCCTAAACCATATAAAGATGACGGCAATTATGTTAAAGTTGCTGGAAGATTAGCTGATGAGTTAAGAAGTTCAAATAATCATGGGGTTGTCTGGGCAAATCAATTCGACAACACTGCAAATTTAAAAGGACATTACGAAACTACAGGCCCAGAAATTTATGATCAAACAGATGGTAAAGTAGATGCATTCATATGTGCATCTGGAACTGGAGGAACCATTGCCGGTGTGAGTAGTTACTTAAAAGAAAAAAATAAAGATATTAAAATTTATCTTTCTGATCCAGCAGGTTCTTCACTTTGTAATTACATAAATAATGGTGAATTAAAAAGCGAGGGTAACTCTATTACTGAAGGTATTGGCTCAAGTAGAGTGACTGCTAATTTTGCAGAAGCAAAGATCGATGGTGCATTTTCTATTAGTGATAATGAATCTTTACCAGTTTTGTTTGATCTTATTCAAAATGAAGGATTAAGTTTGGGGACTAGTTGCGGTGTAAATATTGCAGGTGCTATAAGATTAGGAAAAGAATTAGGACCAGGAAAAACAATCGTAACGATACTCTGCGACAAGAGTGATAAATATAACAGCAAATTATTCAATAAAAAATTCCTTCAAGAAAAAGGTTTACCGTATCCAAATTGGATATAATTGATATATTAAAGTGATATGAGATTAAAAGATTGTCATAACTTTGCGGATTTTAGAAAACTTGCTGAAAAGAAATTACCTTCTCCAATATTTCATTACATTGATGGTGCTGCAGATGATGAAATTACATATAAAAGAAATACAAGTGCATTTGATGATGTAGATTTAGTACCAAATGTTTTAAGAGGTGTAGAAAACATAGACCTTTCAACAACAATATTTGGAAAGAAATTAGATTTACCATTTTATTGTTCTCCTACAGCTTTACAAAGATTGTTTCATTATGATGGTGAAAGAGCAGTTGGTAAAGCAGCTCAAAAATTTAATACAATGTTTGGTGTTTCAGCTTTAGCAACAGTAAGTGTCGAGGAAATATCATCAATGATTGATACTCCAAAAATGTTTCAATTTTATTTTCATAAAGATAGAGGTCTCAATGACTCTTGTTTAGAAAGAGCAAAAGCAGCAAATTTTGATGTTATGGCCTTAACGGTTGATACGATAACAGGTGGAAATCGTGAAAGAGACTTAAGAACAGGATTTACTTCACCACCTAAACTAACTTTGTCGAGTTTATATAGTTTTGCGACAAGACCTATGTGGGGAATAAATTATTTAACAAAAGGAAAATTTGAACTACCACATCTTCAAGATTTTGTGAAAGAAGGAACAAGCACAAATTCCTCGATTGGAAATTATTTTTCAACAATGTTAGATCAGTCTATGAATTGGAATGATGCTGAAAAATTATGCTCTAAGTGGGGCGGTCATTTCGCACTTAAAGGAATTATGAGTGTCGAGGATGCAAAAAAAGCAGTCGATATTGGATGTACAGGAATAATGGTTTCAAACCATGGTGGAAGACAACTTGATGGATCAAGATCACCTTTTGATCAGTTAGCAGAAATAGTAGATGCAGTTGGTGATAAGATTGATGTTATTTGTGAAGGCGGATTTCAAAGAGGAACACATATGCTTAAAGCTTTATCGATTGGTGCAAAAGCATGTGCAGGTGGAAGATTATATCTTTATGCACTAGCAGCTGCGGGTCAAGCAGGAGTTGAAAGAGCTTTGGGTCAATATAAAACCGAATTAGAGAGAGATATGAAGCTTATGGGTTGTACGAAAATTAGTGAATTAAATAGAAATAACTTAAGGTTCCGAAACTTATAATAATTTTATCAATCAAAGCTTTGCAATTTTAACATATCACAGCGTCAGTTTTCACACTTTATAATAAATACTTAACATTTTAGTCTTAATATTAGGAGATATAAATATGAAAAAAATATTTTTGGTTTTAACATTCTTTATTTTTACCAGTGCTGCTAATGCTGAAACTTTAAGTAAAGAAAATAAAGACAAAGCTTGGGATTGTGTTGGAATTTATATGGCAAATTATTTTTTACCCTCAGGTGAGAGCTTTGAATATGGAATGAAAGAAAAATCAATGGCATCAGTTAAGGTTTGGAAAGAATATGCTTTGGAAATTGGAATAAAAGAAAAGACATGGGATGACGGTGTTAACAAAGCTGTAGATAAATATTATGGATCTAAATATGATGAGAAATTAACTGATGGTTGTCATAAGTTNTTAGAAAGTACAATTCCAAATGGTGAAGATAGAGTAAAGAAAGTAGCTCAAACGTTATATTAGCAAAGGAGAAAAAATGGACGTAAAAGAACGAACAAGAAAAGCTTACGAGCTTTTTGGTAAAGGAGATATGGAAACTTTTTTTAATGAAATGATTGATGACAATATTGTTTGGACATTTCCAGGTAAAGAAGGTGTTCATCCATTATCAGGGGTGCATAAAGGTAAACAGGCAATGATGGCTGCAATGTCAAAAATTCCAGCGATATGGCCAAATTTTCATTTAAAAATTTTAGACATGATCAGTGAAGGAAATAAAGTATTTGTTAGAGTACATGCAACTGCTGACAACATGGATACTATGTTTGGTCATTATTTTGAATCAACTGATGAAGGAAAAACAAAAGTTATGATGACTTTTGATGATACTTTAAGCATGTTTAATGCTATGAAAAAATAAAAATGAAACTAGAGGAAAAATATGAAAGATTACTTAACAACGCATAAGTTTAAATCAGTAGAGATGAAAAAAAAAATGCAAGAAACTATGGCATCAATGAAGCCTGAAGATATTGTTAAATCTACAACTGGTCCAAAAGCGGTTTGTCAATCATCATTTGTTTCTCCCGGGGACGATTTAATCATGTTTTGTCACTGGAAAGCTGAGAGTGAAGAAGCAATTAATGAGCAACTAGGACCAATGAATGATTTTTATGAGCCACATAAACATCAGTTGATTGATCAAATCATGGATTTCAATAAAATGAGATCATAAATAATAATAGAAGGTAAAGATTAAAATAGAAAGTAATGCCTGCATATGTTGTTGCCCAGATTAATGTGAAACATAAAGAAGGTTTCAGAACATATGCTGAGAAGGTCCCACCAACAATAAGGAACTTTGGTGGTAAATATTTAGTGAGAGCTGGAGATTTTCAAATTAAAGAGGGTAAATGGGATTTTTCTAGAAACGTTATAATAGAATTTCCAAGCTATGAAATAGCTTTGAAATGGTACAACTCGGATGAATATAAACCTATCAGACAAATGCGCTTAGATAATGCTGAGGGAAATTTAATAATAGTAAAAGGAATATAAAGGAAAAAATATGTCTATAATAGAAAAAATGTCAAAAATAATAAATGATGGAGATACTTCAGCAGCTGATCAATTAATACATGATGATTATGAATTTTTAATGCATGCATCTGGTAAAAAACTTGGAAAATCAGATGTCATTAAATGGCTTGGTATGAAAGATATTCAAAAAGAAAAAGTGAGAGTTCTTTTTGAAAATGATGAAGTTGGATTTGAACACGCATATGTAACTTTCAAAGATGGTAATAAAGAAGCGGTTATGTCTTATTATAAATTTAAGGATGGTAAANTTGTATACCAAGAAACTGGAGCAACTAAGTTACCAAAGTAATATAAAATGATAAGAAAGTTATTTGTCGTTTTTCTGTTTTGTACTCTTTTAAGTCCTGCCAATGCTAATGAGGACCACGTATTAGAACTTAATAAATTGTTTACCCAATTAAAAAGTATTGAGGATCCTGCTGATGCAAGAGAGGTTGAAGATAAGATTTGGAAATTGTGGACCACACATCCATCTGAGAAAACTTTGACTGATCTTTTAGCAAAAGGTTCTAATTATATGATGCAAAATCAACTTACCAGTGCTCATAATGTTTTTTCAAAAGTAATCGAATTAGATCCTAATTGGGCAGAAGGTTGGAATAAAAGGGCAACAGTTCTTTACATGATGGGAAATTTTGAGTTATCACAAAATGATATTGATATGGTTCTAAGTCTTGAGAAAAGACACTTTGGTGCCCTTTCAGGTCAAGGCCTTGTACAAACTGCATTGCAAAATTATCAAAAAGCAATTGATAGCTACATTGAAGCTCATAAAATTTATCCATCTTCACAATCTACATTGCAGATGATTGAGCAATTAAATATATTAATACAAAAAGAGAGTATTTGAGTTAATTTATAATATTTCCAGCCACTTCCAAACTGGTATGATTGGAAAAATAATTATGGAGTAAATGGATCATTTGTTTTTTTCTGCGATTATCACAACCGCATTTGATATTTTTCTTATTATTTATGCTTTTACTCTTCCGCTATATCCAGGTGTATGGCGTAAAAAAGTAAACAAAAAATATAATAATGATACAGCTACTGGAATTGTTATAATTTTTACGACTTTATTGTGTTGTATTCTTTGGGTTATCTATTTCTATTTTAAATTATTTCAACTATAGTTTTAATATGAGTAATTTAACTGCGTATTTAATTCTTTTNATTGCCGTTGNACTTGGTACTGCTGCTAATGGTTTTGCAAAAAGTGCTCAAGGATTTACATTGTTAATTCCAACATTGTTAACTGCAGTAACAATTGTTGCTTGTATGTATACTTTGTCTTTAGTGATGAAATCTATTCCGGTTGGTGTGACTTATGCTTCTTTTGCTGGTCTTTGTATAATAGCAACTATTATCGTTGGAGTAGTTAAATTTAATCAGATGCCTGATCTTTATACAATTCTTGGAATGGTTTTAATTATATCGGGTGTATTGATTGTAAACTTAATTGGAAAAACTTCTTAAACTTTTAAAAGCCCATTCTTGACCAATTAACTTTGTCTTGATTTTTGCTTTTAAACTTTTTTAATTCACTTTTGGAAGGTTTTTTAAAAATAAAAAACAAAGTTAACATAACTCCAAGTAAAGCTAAGGTACTATAACAAATATTCATAACTACTTTAATAATATTATGAAAATTTATTTCAATAATGAATATTGTGCATTTTTGTCGTACTTAAAATTTAAGAATTCGTCCTACCTAGATAATTAACTAAAATAACACCAATAATTATTAATATTATTCCAATTGTTCCATAAATATTTGGTAATTGATTATATTTAACAACCCCAAATAAAGTGACAGCTGTAATGGTTAATCCTCCATAAGTAGCATACGTAAAACCAACCGGAATCGTTGTCATAGCTTTAGATAATAAAAACAAACAAATAACTATTGAAGAGACACAAAATATTGTTGGATATAAGTTTGAAAATCCATCAGTAGTTTTTAAAAAACCGTTTGCTACAATGCCAAATATAATTGCGAAGGCTAAATATATATATCCACTCATAAAACTATTTTATTTATAAATTTTATCTACTTCAACTTGATAAGACTCAACTAGTTTGTTGTTTTGATTAGCAATACCAACAACATCGATCATTTCTTTAATCATTTGATCTGATGCTCCTTTTTTTTTAGCCGCTGCAGTATGAGATCTGATACAATATTCACAACTATTTGTTATTGAAACCGCAACATATATTAGCTCTTTTGTTACAGGATCAAGAGCACCTTTTTTCATTATTTGTTTTAAATTATTCCATGTTCTCTCTAAAGTATCTGGATTATTGGCAATCGCTCTCCAAAAATTTGGAATTTTTTTTATATTTCTTGTTTGTTTTATATCATCAAAAACTTTTTTGATTTTTCCCTTAGCGTTTCTCTCATTAATTAATTTAAATACTGACATTTTCCCTCCTATTACATTTTAAGAATATCACTCTTAAATTTTGAATACAAAATATTAGAGTAATTATTCATATTTTTCATATTTGCTTGAGCCTCATTATCAAACTTTTCTAGTGCATTTGGACCAAGTTGCTTTTCTAAGGCTGACTTATATTCAGGTACACATCCCCAGTCATTAACAGTGGTGTCTTTTACCTCTATATGAAATTGTATTCCATAGGCATGACTTTGATATTTAAAAATTTGATATTTTGTTTCGGGTGAAGATGCTAAATGAATTATGTTTTTGTTATTCTCTAGCCCTTGAACTTCGTACGAATGCCACTGCAATGATGTAATTTTATTTGGAAATTCAGAAAATAAGGGATCTAGACTTTTATCTTGTGAAAAATTTATATCTAACATGCCTATTTCAGGCTTGTTTGATTTAACTACTTTTCCACCAACTACTTCACCTAAAAGCTGACAGCCAAGACAAAATCCTAAATATGGCTTTTTCAAATCTATTACAAATTCTTTTATTCTTTTCTTTTCCTCAACAAGCCATGGGTAATCTTTTTCCATCCATGTATCCATTGGGCCACCCATGCAAAACATAGCATCAAACTTTGAGATATCATCAGGAATTTTTTCTCCCTCATCTAATTCTATTGTGGTTAGATTAGCTCCATCTTTTATCATTAAATCTTTTATGTAACCAGGATCCTCTATTTTGATATGTTGAAGAATTAATATTTTCACAATATTTAAATTAATTAAAAACTGGTTGAAACTTCTATGTCTGTTCCATGCTCAGGAATTGGGCTATCAAAGTTATATGATGAATTTAATTTTAAATCAAAACCATGTAAATCTTTAACATAACTTAATTTTACTAAATTATTTATCAATGGATCAAAGTTAAAGGCAAACTCGGAGTCTTCCTCCTTGATATGTCCTAATTTTATTAAAAGGCTATCGGTATGAGAAAATCTATGACTATCAAGATGTTGAAATCGTTCATAGTTAAAAGAGAAAGTAAATCCATTTAAATATACAGTTTCAAATCCTAGATTTGCTCTGAGATTTTTTTCAGAATAATTATCTATTTCAACAGTATTAACTAGTGTGCTTCCTTGGCTTGAATGCTCTAATTTAACATCTGGTGTAAAATCATACACAGCCTCCAACCCACCATTAGTATTTACTCTACCTCCATCAAAATTGTATTCTTTCAAATCAAATAAAAAACCTGCAGCAATTTCTGCATTTTCAAAAACATCCTCCTCGTATAAAACATCAGTTGAACGTCTAACAGTAGATATATAATTAGTAAAATCACTTAAATGCGTTAGACCATAAGTAATTCTTCCTGAAGGGGTTATATTAAAATCTCCATAAGTTTCTTTATTTCTAAAATTAATTGCCGTAAATAATTGTTTTCCATTTCGTTCACCAGTAAGTTTACTTTCATATTTGTGATCAAATCTTAAAAGACTTAACCCAATAACAGCGTTTATATATCGTTGCTCATCCCCTGGAGCAATTCCATATAAATTTAATGTTAAAGACTCCATATCTATTTCTTCGGGTGAATTTGTGCCTGAACCACTTTCTGCATACCTAATAGCTAAACCAAAAAATTTATCTTCTGCAAATTTTCTGTCTGCACCAAAAGTTATACCTGATGTGGTTATTTTTTTTGGTTTTTCTATTGGAGTATCCTCGTATCTTCCTATAGATATATCTCCATGGCTCCAATAAGACCAAGTAGATTTTCTGTTACTTTTCTTATTATTTGTGATTGAGGCCTGACGGATATATTTAGATTCTTTTAATTTGCTTTTTAAAGATGTTAAAACAGGATTAAAAGTTTTTACATTAATGTTAAAACTATTTAAATTTTCACTATCTCGGTTTCGTTTAACCCACTCAAATCTTTTAAAAATTGTTGAAACATTTAAATTTATATTTTCTTTTGAAAGTTGAACTGTTGAGCCAATGATAGAAACTGGGTCAGTTACACATTCAATTATTCCATAAGGACACTCTAAGTCAAACTGGTGTATATGATGAACAGCTGGTCCCCCTTCGTCATGATCTGTAAGATATAGCCTCATTCCATCGTGAGAAAACTCCATACCTACTGGCTCACCAACTCTATCCCCCGCATTTCTAGTGATAAAAATATCATCTAATTGGTATCTACCTACTTTAACTGCTGTTGAAACATCATAATTTGTTCCTAGCCTAAACTGATAAATCCAGTTTAATTGTTTGGAAGGATCGTCTCCATTGCTGACAGACTGACCGTTTTTTATCAAAATAAACATAGCACCACCATCGGGAGTAAATTCAATATCAAAGCCTTGAACTGCACTTCCTTCATCAATTACACCTATATCCATCATGCTGGTTACATTAATTGAAGTTTGCGAAGAAATGTCAAAAGGTCCTGGCAAGGAATAAGTAGTTATATTACCCACATCTGCTGTTACATCAAAAGTATAAAGTTTTGTTCCATCTCTGTTAAAAGCCATACTATCAACAGTTACTGCACCGGTATCAAAATTTCTTTCATAAACCATTGTGTTGATATCATAAGCTTTACTTAAGTTATATTTACCAATTTTTCCTATTGTATTTAGAATAAAAAAAATTCTGCCATCTGGTGAAATGTGAAGCTTCTCAATATGATCGACAGTTAAGAATGTCATATCACCCCCTGCAAGGTCGTTTGGGTTTGCACCAGCAAGATCATTACAATCTGAATTTACGTTCCCTTTAATTCTATCTGAAGTAATGTCAAACGGAGTATCCAATCTATTCATTCTTAATGGGTTTCCACTGGTGGTATTAGAATTAGCTCTATTGGCTATGAATACTTGAGTACCATCAGGACTAAATGTTACATCGTATGGATCCTGAGAACTATCTACATCTATTAGAGTACCATTTATGTCTTTACATTCACGATCAAATCCACCTATAGAGTTATTATTACCACCTGGGATTATAGAACCCCTATGTGTAAGAGTTAATGCCTCAGCTAGTGCAAAACTACATAAAAAAAATGATAAAAATAATTGTGCAAGAACTTTTTTCATAATTTTATTTTAAAGCAGGTTTTAAAAGCCTCAACATTTTATTATGTATGTTTTTATTGGCTGATATTAAAACATTGCCAGCTTTTGTTGCACTTTCGTTGCGCCATGTTGAAGCAACTCCACCTGAAGCTTTTATTATTGGAATAAGTGGATGAATATCCCAAATTTTATTCATGCATTGAATCACAACATCAATTCTGCCTTCGCAAAAATGAGCGTAACTTAAAGCATCAGCACACGGAAACTGCATCAGTTTTAAAACTGTTGGTATTTTTTTTTGTCGATTAATTGACAACCATCCATGAAAGGCACCTGATACTTTCATATCTTTTACTTTTGCATTTCTATTTACTTTTAATCTTGTTTTTTTTTTATTATCAACAACGTAAGCTACTTTATCCGATATGTTGTAGTAATGCTTTTTTAATTTTGGAAAGTTTGCAAGTCCTAAAATTGGGCTTCCTTTGTAGTTTAGTGAAATTAAATTACTCCAAGTTGGGTTTCCGATGACATAAGATCTTGTGCCATCAATTGGATCTATAATCCATGTAAAATCACTCTTTGTTTTTTTATAACCATATTCTTCACCGATAATTTCATGACTTGGGAATTTTTTTTTGATTTTTGATCGGATAAATTTTTCAAATGCTTTATCTGAACTAGTTACTGGATCATAACCCTTGCCTTTAAGTTTGTTAACAACCTTGAAAGGTTTATCTAATTTTTTGTAATAAAAATTAGTAAGATCTCTAGCAAGACTGTTTAGAAAATTAGCGAAATATCTTAATTTTTTTGCATTCAGTTTTTCCATGCAGACGACATACTATTTATCTTGATTAATGTAAATTTATAAATAATTCTTAAGAAACCTTATGAAAATTGAATTAAGTAATAATAAAGTTTTTTATAAAAACGGAACTTCAAGTGAGGAAATTCATCCATTTTGGCTTCGAGAAAGAGCAAATGGGGAAAAGCATTTAGATAAGGGAACTCAACAAAGGCTTTTTGATCCAACTTCTTTAGATGTAGAAGTTCAAATTAAAGAAGCACAAATTAAAGATCAAATTTTAGAAATTAACTTTAATGATGGAGTAAATTCAAAACTTGATATTAATTTAATTGCTCAAGAATTTTCAAAAAAAGATATTGCTGTTCATTCTATTGAAAAGATAAAATGGGACTCTAGTCTCAAATCAATTAAAAATTTTGAATTCAAAGATGACTTATTTGAGTCTGAAGAAATGTATAATATTTTAGTTTCTTTCTATAAATATGGATTTGTAATAATTAAAAAAGTCCCAACTGAAGATAACTATTTAGTTAAATTTGCAAACTCAATTGGAAGTGTAAGAAGAACTAATTTTGGTGAACACTTTAATGTAAAATCGAAACCAAATCCTAATGATCTTGCATATACATCTTTGCCATTAGCGCCTCATACTGATAACCCTTATAGAAATCCAGTTCCATGTATTCAAATCTTACATTGCATTACAAATGAGGTTAAAGGTGGTTTTTCAACTTTGGTTGATGGTTTTACTGTTACCGAAATACTTAAAAAAGATAATCCTGAATTTTATGATATTTTAACTAAAGTAAAAGTTCGTTTTAAATTTATTGATAAAGATATTGTTTTAGAAGATTGGTCTGAACTTATAAAGCTAGATGAGGATAATCAGTTTAAGCAAGTTAGATTTAGTCCAAGACTTGATTATGTACCAATATTAGAAAAAAAAGATTTAGATCTTTATTATAAAGCTAGAAAAAAAATTTCAGATTTATATAACTCCGAAAAATATAGAATTGAATTCAAATTACAGCCTGGTGATTTATTAATGATGGATAACCATAGATTACTGCATGGAAGAACAGAATTTGATGTAAATGAAGGTAATAGGTTTTTACAAGGTTGTTATATTGAATTTGATAGTACCGAAGGAAAACTTCGTCATCTTAAAAGAAAATATAATTTATAAATTTTCAATTTCCTTTTCTGCTTTTGCAATAGATTTTTCATAATCTATGGACATTTGATCAGCAGAGATAATTTTAATATCCGTAATTCCAAAAAAATTTAGCATTAAAGTTAACCAAGGNGTTAAAAAATCCTCCTTGCTACCGATTTTCGTTCCTCCAGAAGTAATTACTAAATAAGCTTTTTTATTTTTTAGTAATCCAATTCTTTTTCCATCTGGCGTATACTTAAATGTAGTATCAACACGTGCTGCAAGATCAGACCATGCTTTTAAAGTTGCTGGTGGACCAAAATTATAAATTGGTGCTGAGATTATAATTATGTCGCTTTCTTTGAGTTCTAAAACCAATTTATCAGATAATTGAAACATTTTTTTATGATCTTCAGTTTGTTTTTCTAATGGTATCTTCATACCTGACTCGGTTAATTTAGAAATAAAAAGCATTTCATCATCTAAGTCTCTATAGATTATTTCGTCACCAGGTTTTTTAATTTTATTAAGAAGTTTTTTTGATAGTTGTCTTGAAGTAGAGCCTTCTTTTCTAGCACTAGAGTCGATTTGATAAATTTTCATAAACTATCCTAAATTTTGTAAAAAAGGCATATACTTTAATAAATAAAAACCTAAAGCTTGTAACTGATTTGTTAAAATAAGTAACCCTGTTAATAATAATAAGATACCACCTGTTTTTACAATTATATTCATTTTTGTTTTAATATTTTTTGAGACCACCAAAAACTTTTGTAATAAATAGCCCGATAATATGAAGGGTATTGCAAGACCCATTGAATAAGAAAATAATAATATAATCCCTCTATTAATATTTTCCTCTGTTGATGCTAAAGCAAGTATAGAGCCCAAAATAGGACCTATGCATGGTGTCCATCCAAAACCAAAAGCAAAACCAACCAACACTGGACCCAAAATTCCAATATTTTTTTCTGAATGTATTCTTTTTTCGTAATTTAAAAAGCTTATGTTTATTACGCCCAATATTTGAAGTGAAAAAATTATTATTATTACTCCTGCAAAAATTCTTAGTTCGTTAGAATTACTTAGTAACAACTTTCCAAGATAAGTTGCTGCGGCACCAAAAATAATGAAAACAACAGAAAAACCGATGGTGAACAAAATTATTGGAATTAGGTTTATATTTTTTTTTTCAACTAACTCGTTCAGTGAGCTGCCAGAGATGTAGGATATATATCCAGGTATCAATGGTAATACACAAGGTGATAAAAAACTTAGAAGGCCAGCGCCAAATGCAATGAATAATTCAATCATTTAACCAGTATTTTTCATGGCTGCTGATATACCTGCAATTGAAGTCATCATTGCATCATTTAGATATTTTTTGTGATTTTTGTTAATTTTTCTTTTTGAAAGTTTTTTCATAACTGTTGCTTGTAATATATTAAGTACTTCTGAATAAATATCTCTCACAATTATATTTCCCCTAAATTTTTTCCTTTGTCCAATAATAACTTTAGGTGTGATGTTTTTGTTCAATCTTTTAATTGTATTAAATTCATTTCTAAGTTTGTCGCCAACTTTTTTTAAACTTTGGTCTGCTAGGTTAGTTTCATAGACCTCTGAA
>FUFK010046209.1_pt1 | contig 21142 bp, 19 predicted proteins | sample 1021851 | NCBI WGS metagenome assembly FUFK01 (sample SAMEA51879418, study PRJEB19060) | metagenome
TTTACCCCTTCGCATTAATGAGTTATCCATTATATCGTCATGGGCCAAAGTAAAATTGTGAAATATCTCAAGAGAAGCAGATGCGGGTAGAGCTTTTATTGAATCATTTGATAAAATATCAGAGACACTCATTGTAATTAGAGGCCTTAGTCTTTTACCTCCAGATTTTAGAATATATTTAACGGGCTGATACAGATTTGTTGGATCAGAGTGAAGCAATTCTGATTTTAGAAAACTTTCAAAATTTGTAATCAAATCTTTCATTAATGAAATACAATAATAAATATACTATTTAATTAATTGTTAATTTTTTATTAATCATTTGTTTAGTTCATATGTTTAAGTTTATTTTGTGCTCAAATAATATTGTGGACAATAATTATTCAAATACAGAAATTAAAATTAAAGATGCTGCTAAATCACTTTTTTTAAAAAAAGGATATAGCGCAACTACCACTAGAGATATTGCTAGAGAATCTGATATCAATCTAGCAATGTTAAATTATTATTTCAGAAGTAAGAGAAGGCTATTCGAAATAATAATGTTTGAGACCTTATATGAATTTCTTAGTAAAATGGTTGAAGTTTATAATGATGAGAAGACTTCACTTGAACAAAAACTAAAACTATGTTCTGAAAAATATATAGATATGATTATTGCTGAGCCTTTACTTCCAACTTTTGTTTTAAATGAATTAAAAAATAACCCTACATCTTTCTTAAAAATGCCTACAACAAAAATGATAATGAAGTCAAATTTTGTAGCTCAATATCAAGAGGGTGTAAAAAAAGGCATTTATAGAAAGGTTGATCCCATCCATTTTGTGACTAATGTTTTAAGTGTAATTGTTTTTCCCTTTATGTGTAGTCCAATAATTATGAAGATTGAAAATCTCTCCAAAAAGGATTTTAACATAATGATGACCGAAAGAAAAAAATTAATTCCAGCTTGGATAATTCAAATGATAAAAAAATGAGAAAACTATTATTAATAATATTTTTTAGCTCAACAGTGTTGGCTCAAGATAACTTACTAAGCTTAAGTTTAGACGATGCAGTTGAATACGGTATTGAAAATAATAGAAATTTAAAAAATGCTGAAAGAGAGATTCAAATGGCATTCAAAGAGAGATGGAAGACAATTGCAATTGGACTTCCAAATGTTTCGTTGGAATTAAATTACTTGAATAATCTTGAGCTTCAAACATCACTTATACCAGCTGAATTTTTTGGAGGTGAAAAAGGAGATTTTTCTGAGATTCAATTCGGAACTGAACAGTCTGCAATTGGCTCAGTTAGAATGGAGCAATTACTTTTTGATGGCTCATGGTTAGTTGGACTAGACTATAGTAAGATCTATTTAGCTGGATCTGAAAACTTTTATGAAAAAACCTTTCTTCAAGTAAGAGAGTCAATAGTCAAANTATATAGTTTAGTAGTAACTCTTAATGAAGGAATAGTCTTATTGGAAAATAACTTGGAAAATTTCAAAAAAGATTTGTTTGAAATAACACAGTTATATGAAAATGGTTTTGAAGAAGTTGAAAATGTTGAGCAAATTAAAATAACCCTGGCTCAAGCTGAACTTTCACTTCTTCAAACAAAAAAAACTCAGGAAAACCAACTCAATTTATTAAAATTAATTCTAGGAATAAACCTAGAAGATGAGTTAATACTAACAACTTCAATTAATGATTTTATTGCAAAAAATATAATTTTTGCAAATTCAATAGAAAGTTTTAGCACTGATAAAAATATTGATGTAAAGATTTCCCAAAATTTATTTGATACCAAAAAAATAGAATACAGACTGGAAAAATCTAAGCAACTTCCAAAACTTTCAGGTTTTATAAGTGGAACTTACACAGGATATAACAATGAATTTAATTTTACCAACAAAGCACAGAATTGGTTTGGATCATCTGTTTTTGGAGTAAAGTTTGAACTCCCCCTTACTAATGCGAATAAGTTGAATGTATCATCCCAAAAAGCTAAAATTGCAATGGATCAGGCCGCAACAAATCTTGAGGAGCAAAAAGAGAAGACATTTGCAGAAGTCCAACAAAAATTGAACGATTATCAACTTGCTGTTCAATCCCTTAGTGTTAATGAAAAAAATATGAGATTATCAATGTCAATTGAAGAGAAGAACTCTATTAAGTTTTTTGAAGGTTTAGTAACATCTTTTGAACTTAGGCAGGCTCAGCTCCAACTATTGGATTCTCAACAAAAATATTTGAATTCAGTTTTAGAAATTATATCGGTTAAAACAGAATTAGAAACATTATACAACAATTAATCATGAATAAAATTTTTACCCTTTTACTAATCATAATAATAAGTGGATGTAACTCTTCTAGAAATGCATCAATTGAGTCATTAATTGAATCAGGAGATCTAGACGAACTTAAAAAAAGAAAGAAAGAATACGTTGATGCAATGAACACTATGAAGGTTGAACTTAACGAGATAAATAATGGAATCTCATTATTAGATGAAAATGAAAGACTTACACTTGTATCAAAATATGAAATTCAACAAACTGTTTTTAATACTTATATCGAAGCACAGGCAAACCTAAAAACTAGAAAAAATGTAATTATACTGCCCGAGTTTCAAGGTACGCTAGAAAAAGTATTGGTTCGCGAAGGTCAAAAAGTAAAAAAAGGCCAGCTTTTAGCAGAAATCAATGATTCGGGTCTTAATGAACAATACGAACAGATGATTATCCAAGCTGATTTTGCTAAGGAGAATTTTGAAAGAACCCAAAGATTATGGGATAAAAATATTGGCTCTGAAATGCAATATTTAAAAAGTAAAACAGATTATGAAGCAAGTAAAAAAATTGTTGAGCAAATGAAAGATAGACTTTCAAAAACAAAAATATATGCTCCGTTTAGTGGAGAAATAGATGAGATCATTTCTAATGTTGGATCTAATTTAATACCAGGTGTTTCCCAGATTCTTAGATTGGTAAATCTAGATAGAATTTTTGCAGAGTCTTTCGTTTCTGAAAAATATATCTCATTTATTAATGAGGGCACTGAGGCAATTGTTAAGATACCACTATTGAATATGGAGATAGAGTCCTCAGTCAATCAAACAGGTAACTTTATAAATCCAAGTAATAGGACATTTAGAATTGAAGTCCCTATGGAGAACTTCGATAATAGAATTAAGCAAAACCTTGATGCTAAAATCAAAATTAACATATACAAAAAAAATGATGCTAAAGTAATTCCACTCAGAATTGTTAGAGAAGATGCTCTTGGCAAAAATTTTGTCTATGTAATGAATGAGGACAACAAAGAAGGAGTTTATCTAACCTCTAAGCGATTTATCACACTTGGAAATAAGAGTGAAGACAAAGTTGAAGTTATAGAGGGTCTTAATTTAGGAGAAATAGTCGTTTTAGAAGGAGCATATAGTGTAGAGGATTCTCAAAGAGTAAAGCTTATAGACTAGGATGGATAAAAAAAATAAAGAATTTTTTCTTTCAAGCTGGGCAATTAATAATAAGACTATTATTTATGTTTTAATGACTATTTTTTTAGTCTCAGGTATTACAGCATACAAAACTATGCCCCGAGAGTTATTCCCAGAAATTAATTCCTCAAATATTTTTGTAACAACTATTTTTCCTGGAAACAACGCTGAAGAAATTGAAAAGTTAATAACAGACCCGTTAGAACAAGAAATTAAAGGTGTTATTGGACTNATTGAGATTGAATCAACATCAAGTGANGGTATNTCAATTATAAANATNGAATTTGATGANGACATACCTACTGAAGTTGCAAGNCTAAGAGTNAAAGATTTAGTAGATAATGTAACTGTAGGTGANGATTGGCCAACCTTTAATAATGCTAAAGTTGATCCAAATATTTTTGAATTTGATATAGCGGAGAGATTTCCTGTATTAAACATAAGTTTAGTTGGTGATTATAAAGTTGAAGAGCTAAAAGAATATGCAGAATATCTAGATACTAGAATTGAGAGGCTACCTCAAGTCAAGACTGTAGAGGTTCGAGGTATACAAGATTTCGAAGTTGAAATTGCTGTGAATCCATATAAAATGAAAGCTACTAAAACAAGTTTTGGTAATATTATAAATGCAATCTCTCAAGAAAATATTACCATTTCAGCTGGTAGTTTAATTTCAGATGGACAAAGAAGGAATGTTAAAATAATCGGAGAAGTATCTGATCCTTCTCAACTAAATAGACTTATAGTCAAGAGAGATGATGGTCCAGTTTATCTGGAGGATGTCGCATCAGTAAGTTTTAGGGAGAAAGAAGCAACCTCATTTACTAGATCATTTGACCAAAAGACAGTTATGCTTGAGGTTGTTAAAAGAGGTGGTGAAAATGCAATTTTTGCATCAAATTCAATTCAGGAAATTATAAAAGATGCAAAAGAGAATTTTTTGCCTGAAAATCTAGATGTTGTTGTTCAAAATGATCAATCTGAGTATACAATTAACTCAGTTAATGACTTAATGAATAATTTAATATTTGGAATAATTCTAGTTGTAACTGTTCTAACATTTTTTCTTGGTCTCAGAAATGCTCTTTTTGTTGGGTTTGCAATTCCGATGTCCATGTTCATGTCATTGGTAATTTTATCAGCTTTTGGATTCACTTTAAATAGAATGGTTTTGTTTGGACTAGTAATGGGTCTTGGCCTATTGGTAGATAATGGTATCGTTGTAGTAGAGAANATATATAGACTAATGTCTAAAGAGGGTATGTCAAGAGTTCAAGCTGCAAAATTGGGAATTGGTGAAGTTGCCCTTCCGATTATTGTTTCTACTGCTACTACTATTGCTGCATTTATACCTCTAGGCACTTGGCCTGGNACACTTGGTGAATTTATGATATACTTCCCTATTACACTTTCTGCTATTTTAGGATCATCATTAATAGTTGCAATTTTTTTCAATTCAATGTTAGTTTCGAGTTTCATGGATTTAAGTGAGAGAGAAATTAGTAGGACAAACCTTATGAAAATGACATATATCCTTGGAGGACTTGCTCTAGTTTTTGTATTATTTCAAGACACNAGAGCAATAGGATCTTTACTTGCATTTATATGTTTTTTATTCTGGTCTTACAAGTATGTTATTAAGAACTCAGCTGTNAAATTTCAAAATACATTGTTGGTAAAATTGGAAAATAGGTATAACGAATTTTTATCATTTGCTCTTTCTGGATTTAGACCGTATTTGTTCCTGCTTGGAACAATTTCGTTATTCTTTGTTTCAATTTTACTAATGGCTATATTTCCGCCTAAAGTTGAATTCTTTCCTGACAATGAACCTCAACAAATACTAGTTTATTTAGAGTATCCTGAAGGNACAGATATTAAGAAAACAAATGAAACTTCAATGCTAATTGAGTCAGAGGTTTACAAAGTAGTAAATAACTCAAAGTACATCGATAATGGCTATAATTTTTTAGTAGAATCTGCTATATCTCAAGTAGGAGAGGGTGCTGGAAATCCTGAAACAGATGCTGGTGGTACTGGTGAAATTCCTCATAAAGCTCTGATCACAATGACAATGAGAGAATTCAAATTTAGAAGAGGAATGTCAAGTGAAGAATTAAGGAAAGAAATTCAAGTTGAATTAATTGAAAAATTTCCAGGAATTGCAATTTCTGTAGAAAAAGATTCCCAAGGACCTCCAGGAGGATACCCTGTAAATATTGAGATTTACGGAGAGGATTACGAACAATTAATTGAAACTGCAATTTCAATGAAAAACTATTTAAATCAGGAGAATATTGAGGGAATAGAGCAACTAAAGATTGATGTAAGCAGGAGTAAGCCCGGTCTTGAATTTAATGTAGACAGAGAAAAAGCTGGTGAACTTGGAATTCCTACTGGGCTGGTTGGACAAACAATTAGGAACTCAATAATTGGGTCAAAAGCTGGAATATATAAGTTGAGAGGAGAGGATTATGAAATTAATGTAAGATTTGATGAGGAATTTAAAAATGATATTAATTCTATTATTAATCAGAATATTGTTTTTAGAGACCAATCAAATGGTAAGACAAAGGAGGTTCCAATCGCATCTATTGTAGATCAAAAGAATATTACATCATTTAGTGCAATCAAGCATATTGATCTTCAAAGAGTAGTTACTTTATATTCATCAATACTTGCAGGATCAAATGCAAATGAAATTGTAAATACTGCTGAAATTGCTTTGTCTGGATATGAAGCGCCACAGGGTGTTGAATATAAATTTACAGGAGAAATTAAACAGCAATCTGAAAATCAAGAATTTTTATCAGGAGCTCTTTTAATAGGTATAGCACTAATCATTTTATTACTTGTATTTCAATTTAACTCAATATCAAAACCATTTATTGTTCTTGCATCAATTGTATTAAGCTTTACTGGAGTATTTCTAGGCATAGTAATTTTTAATTTGACATTCAGCATACTTATGACTATGCTTGGGATAATTTCTCTTACTGGAATTATTGTAAATAATGCCGTTGTGTTAATAGATTATACTCAACTATTATTTGATAGAAAAAAAATAGATTTAAATATGTCAAAAGATGAAATAATTGATAAGATGACAGCTATGGAACTTGTTAAAACAGCAGGTAAAGCTAGACTTAAACCTGTTTTACTTACAGCCATAACTACTATTTTTGGATTAATTCCACTTGCGGTTGGTTTAAATATTGATTTCTTCTCTCTTTTTGCTAATTGGAATCCAAATCTATACTTAGGTGGAGATAATGTTATTTTCTGGGGACCTCTTGCTTGGACCGTAATTTTTGGAATAACATTTGCAACTTTTCTTACTTTAATTATCGTTCCATCTATGTATTATATAATACATCTTGCCAGAATTAAACTAAAAAATATCTAGTTATATTTACATAATAATTTATGAATAGAACTAATAACTGCGGTGAATTAACAAAGTCTAATCTAGGACAAACAGTAAAACTTTCTGGCTGGGTAAATAAAATTAGAGAAAAGGGTTTTATAATTTGGGTTGATTTAAGAGACAGATATGGTATTACTCAACTGGTATTTGATAAAGAAAGATCTAACGATGAGATTTTTTCCAATGCCAGTCAACTTGGAAGGGAATTTGTAATTGAAGTTGAAGGTTCAGTAATTGAAAGAAAAAGTATTAATGAAAATATTGATACTGGTGAAATTGAAATTTTAGTTACTAGTATAAATATATTGAACAAGTCTTTAACACCTCCCTTTACAATAGAAAATGAGTCAGATGGAGGTGAAGAATTAAGGATGAAGTATAGATATCTTGATATACGAAGAGAGCCAATAAAAGAGAACTTAATTTTTAGACACAGTTTATCTCTTGAAGTAAGAAATTATTTATCAGAAAATAATTTCATTGATGTTGAAACTCCTTGTCTAATTAAGTCAACTCCTGAGGGTGCAAGAGATTTTATTGTTCCAAGTAGGTTAAATCCTGATCATTATTATGCTCTTCCTCAGTCTCCTCAAATCTTTAAACAGCTTCTAATGATTGGTGGTATTGATAAGTATTATCAAATAGTAAAATGTTTTAGAGATGAGGATTTAAGAGCTGATAGGCAACCTGAATTTACTCAAATTGACTGTGAAATGTCGTTTGTTAATCAAGATGATGTTTTTCAACAATTTGAAGGTTTAATGAAAAGAATATTTTCAAAATTTTTAGGTTCTGACAATACAACTTTTGATAGAATGACATATGAGTCTGCAATAGAAAAATATGGAACTGATAAACCTGACTTGAGATATGAACTTTTGATTAATAACATTTCAGATGAGGTAAAGGGTAAAAACTTTCAAATTTTTGATAATAATGAAATAAGTGTTTGTTTAANNGTTGANGGAAAATCTGATCTTANTAGAAAAGAAATTGATGAAATTACNGATTGGGTTAAAAGACCTCAAATAGGAGCTTCAGGNTTATTNTGGATAAAACANAANAATGACTCNTCATTTAAATCNTCATTNGATAAGTTTTTTTCAGANTCAGATTTAANAGTTATTTCTGAAAAAATTTCTTCAAAACCTGGAGATATAATTTTTATTATGTCTGGAGAATACAAAAAAACACTTGAACAATTAGGCTCACTTAGAGTTGAATTAGCAAGTAGGTTTAATTTAATTGATCAAGAAAAAATTTGTCCTTTATGGGTAACTGACTTCCCTTTATTTGAGTGGGACGAAGAAGAAAAAAGATTCTTTTCAATGCATCACCCTTTTACCTCACCAAAACCAGAATTCTTGGATATTCTAGATAAAGAGCCCGAAAAAGTTATTGCAAATGCATACGATTTAGTCTTAAATGGCAATGAGATTGGTGGTGGTTCAATTAGAATTCATGATTTTGACACACAAATGAAAGTCTTTGAATTATTAGGCATGAGTAAAGAAGAATATACAAGTCAGTTTGGTTTTTTAATTGAGGCCTTGAAATATGGTGCTCCACCTCATGGAGGTATTGCCTTTGGACTTGACAGACTAGCTGCAGTTCTTAAAGGAAAAGATGTAATTAGAGACTTTATTGCTTTCCCTAAAAATAATAGTGGAAAAGACTTAATGATNGATGCTCCATCAAAANTAACTAAAGATCAGTTAAAAGATTTATCNCAAAAATAGAAATGAAGATTTTTGTTAAAATATTATCCTATTTANTTTTTATAGGTGTATTNGTTGGAATTTTTTCAAAAGAATTANTAGGNNATCAAACAGGAGATATAATNATTGGAATATCTGTCTTAGTTGGAACTTTAATTTTTATGCCTTTATTTCTTGCTATTAGGTGGAAAGGAAAGAAGTTAAAAGACTATACTCTTAGTAACGAAAACTTAAAAAAAATGAGAGAGAAAGCTGATGACTTTAATCTCTNATTTTTTTAAANAAGCTATNAAGTAATTCCTTAGACTCTGCTTCTAAAACTCCTTTAATAATTTTAATATCTCTATCTACATTTACTATGTGCTTTGAAAACCCTCTTTTTTGATCAGATGCACCATAGACTATAGTTTTAATCTTTGACCAGTAAATAGCTCCGTAACACATCATGCACGGTTCAAGTGTTGTATATAGAGTACAATTTTCTAGATTCTTACTATTNAAATTGTTTTGAGCTGATGTAATNGCAATTAATTCAGCATGAGCTGTTGAGTCATTTAATAATTCAACCATATTTGAAGACCTTGAAATAATTTCGTTATTGNNAACAATAACACACCCNACAGGAACTTCATCTTTAAAAAAAGCATANTTTGCCTCTTGAAGAGCTTTTTTCATAAATTGATTATGATTTATTTCCATCTAGCTAATTTACAAAATAGGGGCATTTGAATTAACGAACATTTATCTTTGTATATTNATAAAATATTCNTGGATTANTGGAGAACTCGAAGAATCTTTTTTTNTTGGATGCNTATGCNTTAATTTATAGAGGATATTATGCNTTNATTAAAAATCCNAGNATTAATTCAAAAGGCACTGACACTTCTGCTATTTTAGGTTTTATGAATTCTTTATTTGAGATAATTAGAACACAAAATCCAGATTACTTAGCAGTTGCATTTGATAAGGGTGGATCTGTAACTCGATCTGAAATGTTTGAAGAATACAAGAGTAACAGAGACAAAACACCTGAACCAATTCTTGTTGCAATTCCATATATAAAAGAAATATTAGAAGGAATGAAAATTCCAATTCTTGAAAAAGAAGGTTTTGAAGCGGATGACATTATTGGAACTGTTGCAAAAGATGCTGAAGAGAATAATTTTAAAGTTTACATGGTTACTCCTGATAAGGACTTTGCTCAACTAGTTTCAGATAATATTTTTTTATGTAAACCTGCTAGAATGGGTAATAGTATGGAAATCTGGGGAGTTGATGAAGTTAAAGATAAATTTGAGGTTGAATCGCCTGATCAAGTAATTGATTATCTAGGAATGATGGGAGACTCAGTTGATAATATTCCTGGACTTCCTGGTGTTGGTGATAAAACTGCAAAAAAGTTTATTAAACAATATGGAAGTTTAGAAAATTTGCTTCAGAATGCTCATGAAGTGACAGGTAAGCTTGGTGAAAAGATAATTGAAAATAAAGAATTAGGTGTATTGTCAAAGAAATTAGCAAAAATTATCTTGGATGTACCAATCGATTATAATCTAGATGAATTTAAATTGTCAAATCCAGATAAAGGGATAGTCTTAAAAGTTTTTGACGAGTTAGAGTTTAGGAGAATAAAAGAGACTTTTTTTAAAATTTTTGGAACTAATTCTAGCCAGTTAGAAGAAAAAGGTGCTGAAGTTATCCAGGGAGATTTGTTCAGTAAAACCTACAATGTAGAATCTAATAAAGACAGTTTAAATGATTCAAAGTCAATATATCAAAGAATAGAGTCATTTGAAGAGTTAAAACTATTAGTAGAGAAAATGATGAACCAGGAAATTGTAGCATTTGATACTGAAACAGAAGGTTTAAATGCACTGGAAACGGATATTGTTGGAATCTCATTTTCTTGGCAAAAGGGAATAGGCTATTATTTACCTATAAAAAATAATAAGTCAGTCCTTGAAAAATCATTTGAAATTTTAAGACCCTTTTTTGAATCTTCTGAAATTATTAAAGTTGGACACAATATAAAATTTGACATCCAAGTATTACACAAGTATAATATTAAAGTGTTATCTCCAATATATGATACAATGGTTGCTCATTACCTAATTAATCCAGATATGAGACATAATCTGGATACCCTCTCAGAATCTTACTTAAATTATTCTCCAATTTCAATTGAATCTTTAATAGGAAAGAAAGGAAAAAATCAAATATCAATGAGGGATGTTTCAATTGATAAAATTACAAATTATGCGAGTGAAGATGCAGATTTAACTCTTCAGCTTAAAGTTATTTTTGACAAAGAAATTGAAGTCAATAATTTAAATAAGATTTTTTATAATATTGAAATTCCAATGATTAGTGTATTAAGCGAGATGGAAACAGAAGGTATAAAAATAGATACCAGCTATCTAGAAAAACTGGATAAAGAATTTGAAGAGGACTTAGGAAAATTAAAAAAAGAAATATTCAAAAAATCTGGTGAAGAATTTAATTTAAATTCACCCAAACAACTAGGTGAAATTTTATTTGATAAGTTAAAACTAGTTAGCAGGCCCAAAAAAACTAAAACTGGCCAATATTCTACTTCAGAAGAAGTTCTTTCAAGTTTAGCTAATGATCATAAGATCATAGAAGATATTCTTGAATGGAGATCTCTTGATAAACTTCAAAATACTTATGTAAAATCTCTACCTAACGAAGTAAGTAGTTTAACTAATAGAGTCCATAGTAGTTTTAATCAAACTGTAACTACAACAGGGAGGCTTTCTAGCAATAACCCTAATTTGCAAAACATTCCAATAAGAACTGCTAACGGACAGAAAATCAGAAGAGCTTTCATACCCAGAAATAATGATTATATATTGATGGCAGCTGATTATTCTCAAATTGAGTTAAGAATAATTGCATCTATAAGTAATGAAGAGAATATGATTGATGCATTTGTAAATAATCAAGATATTCATAAAATGACTGCCGCTAAAATTTACAATGTTGACCCAGAAAATGTAACACGTGAACAAAGGGGAAATGCAAAAACAGTAAATTTTGGAATTATATACGGAGTTTCAGCATTTGGACTTAGCCAACAGACTAATTTAAACAGATCTGAATCTAAAGTTATGATAGATAACTATTTCTTAAACTATCCTGGTTTAAAAAAATATATGTCTGATCAAATTGATTTTGCAAGAAATAATGGATATGTTGAAACTATAATGGGTAGGAGAAGATATCTACAGAATATCAATTCCCAAAATAATATGCTAAGAAGCGGTGCTGAAAGAAATGCAATAAATGCTCCTATTCAGGGTAGTGCTGCTGATATTATCAAAATTGCTATGATAAATATAAATTCTGAGTTCAAAAAACAGTCTTTAAAATCAAAGATGCTTCTTCAAGTTCATGATGAGCTTGTATTTGATGTACATAATTCTGAAAAAGATCAGATTGAAGATATCGTTAAAACTACTATGGAATCAGCTGTTAAGCTTAAAGTACCTTTAAAAATTGACCTAGAATTTGGTAAAAACTGGTTAGAAGCACATTAANTAGAAAAAAGTTTTTTTAAAATTCATTAAAATAGTACATTTGCACGCCAAGAATTAATAATAATATTAATGACTAAGACTAGTTATAAGACAATTTCTGCAAATAGAAAGACAGTTAACAAAGAGTGGGTTATTGTTGATGCCTCTGAATTACCATTAGGAAGAACAGCATCTATTGTTGCTAAACTATTAAGAGGTAAACACAAGACTAATTTTACTCCCCATGTTGATTGTGGTGATAATGTTGTAGTAATCAATGCCGAAAAAGTATCTTTATCAGGAGACAAGTGGTCTCAAAAGCAATATATAAGCCACACTGGATATCCAGGCGGTCAAAGAATCATTACTGCTGATAAACTTCACAAAAAAAATAATATTAAGCTTGTAGAGAAAGCAGTTAAAGGAATGCTTCCGAAAAACAAGTTAGGCGCAGATTTATTCAGAAACCTTAAAGTATTTCCAGGTTCTGAACATGATCATGAAGCACAAAAACCAAAACCAATTGATGTTAATAGTAAAATATAATGGAAGTAATTCATAAAATAGGAAGAAGAAAAACATCTGTTGCAAGAGTCTACATGTCAGAGGGTAAAGGTAATATAACAGTTAATAAGAAATCTTACTCTGACTTTTTTAGCACAGCTACTCTTCAATACAAAATACTACAACCTTTTAACTTAACTGATACTAAGGACAAATTTGATCTGTCTGTTAATGTTAAAGGTGGTGGTGTAAATGGTCAAGCAGAAGCTGTAAGGCTCGCCATTTCAAGAGCTTTAGTTGAATTTAATGAAGAATTCAAATCTACATTAAAGGCAGAAGGTTTAATGACTAGAGATCCTAGAATGGTTGAAAGAAAGAAATTTGGACAGAAAAAAGCTAGAAAGAAATTCCAATTCTCAAAAAGATAATATATGGCAAATAAGGAAGTTAAAGAATTATTGGATGCTGGTGTTCACTTTGGACATCTAACTAGAAAATGGAACCCTAATATGGCTCCATATATTTACATGGAGAGGAATGGCATACATATTATTAATCTATATAAAACCGCTGCAAAACTTGAAGATGCTGTTAATGCAATAAAAAAAATTGTATTGTCTGGGAGAAAAGTTCTATTTGTAGCAACTAAAAAACAAGCAAAGGATATTGTAGCCGAAAAAGCAAGTTCTGTTAATATGCCATACATTACTGAAAGATGGCCAGGTGGAATGCTAACTAATTTTGTTACTATTAGAAAAGCTGTCAAGAAGATGAATGCAATTGATAGAATGAAATCTGATGGCACATTTGAAACACTTTCAAAAAAAGAAAAACTACAAGTAGATAGACAGAGAGCTAAACTTGAAAAGAACCTTGGTTCTATCTCAGATATGACTAGACTTCCTGGGGCTATATTTGTAGTAGATACTTTAAATGAAAAAATATCTGTCCAAGAAGCTCAAAAGTTAAAAATTCCAATTTTTGCGATGGTTGATACAAACTCTGATCCTAATGATGTTGATTTTATGATTCCTTCGAACGATGATGCTTCAAAATCTATTGAAAAAATTTTAGACATCGTATGTAATGCAATTCAAGAATCCTTAGATGAGAGAAAGAAAGAGAAAGAAATTGCTGAACAAAAAAAATTAGAAGAAGCGGTTGAAAGTACTGATGAAGCTGATACTTCTGAAGAATAAAAATTAATCTTTAAATTTTACCAAATTGAAAATAACTGCATCTGATGTAAACAAGTTAAGACAATCCACTGGAGCTGGAATGATGGATTGTAAAAAAGCTCTTGAGGAGTCTAACGGAGACTTTGAAAAAGCTGTTGAAATTCTTAGAAAAAAAGGTCAAAAAGTTGCTGCAAACAGAGCTGACAGAGAATCTTCTGAGGGTGTTGTTTTAGCTAAAGTTAGTGATGACAATACATATGGTATTATAGTTTCTCTAAACTGTGAAACAGACTTTGTTGCAAAAAACGAAGATTACATTGAATTAGCTCAAAGTCTAGCAGATCACGCATTGAACTTCACTGATAAGGACTCATTCCTTAATTCAGATTTTGATGGAATGAAAGTTTCTGATAAACTTTTAGAGCAAACTGGTGTTATTGGTGAGAAAATTGAAATAGGTTCTTTTGAGTATTTAAGCTCTGAATTTGTTGGATCATACATTCATGCAGGGAATAAAATAGCCTCAATTGTTGGCCTGTCTCAAAAGTTTGATAATGCTAGTGAAGTTGCAAAAGACATTTCTATGCAAGTTGCTGCGATGAATCCAGTTGCACTAAATGAAGATAGTGTTAGTCAAGATATTATTGAAAAGGAAATTGAAATTGCAAAAGATCAATTAAGACAAGAAGGAAAGCCAGAAGAAATGCTTGATAATATAGCCAAGGGAAAACTAAAAAAGTTTTTTAAGGAAAACACCCTTGTAAATCAACAATTCATAAAAGATAGTAAGCAGAGTATTTCTGATTATCTTAAGTCTCAGTCAGAAAATACAGAAGTAACTGGTTTTTCAAGAGTTGGATTAGTCTAACTAGAACGGTAAGTCATCTTCTGTTAAATCATCATCTTTAGGAGGATTATCACTTTCTACAGGCAAGTCCAAAGGAGCAGAATCCATAACTTGGTCATCTAAAGATTCTATTCTCCAGCCTTGTATTGAATTGAAATATTTAATTCCTTGATCAGGACTCTCCCACTCTCTACCTCTAATATTGATTCCAATTCTTACAGTTTGTCCAATACTATAGTTGTCTAATAGCTCGCAGTTATTTTGGATAAATTCAATCAAAATGTGCTGAGGGTATTGTTCTTCAGTTGTAAGGACAAGTTCTCTTTTTCTGAAACCGTTGTCTCCATATGTCTTGATATCACCAATTAGCTTTATTTTTCCTAATAATTCCATTATAAATAAGATTTAATTTTTTCCATTATATCGACAAACTCATCATCACTTAATTTAATCTTTGAGTTAAACGACATATCATCCATCTTGTTGATTGGTATCAAATGTACATGAACGTGGGGAACTTCCAGTCCTATTACACTTATTCCAATTCTTTGACAATCTACTGCTTTTTTTAGTGCTTCAGCAATTTTTTTTGAAAAAATCATTAAACCCTTATATGTTTCATCGTCAAGATCAAACAGTTTATCTACTTCTTTTTTTGGGATACATAATGTATGACCTAATGCATTTGGATTTATATCAAGAAAAGCATAATAATTTTCATCTTCATAAATCTTATATGATGGTATTTCTCCTAGAATAATTTTTGTGAAAATTGATGCCATTATCTTGAAATTTCAAGAATTTCAAATTTAACATTACCATTTGGTATTGAGATTTCTGCAGTATCTCCAACTTTTTTACCCAACAGACCCTTTCCTATAGGAGAATCAACCGAAATTTTTCCTTTGGCAAGGTTTGCTTCACTTTGAGCAACTAATTTATACTCCATTGTAGCAGAATTATTAAGATTTTTAATTTTAACAGTAGATAGAACTAAGACCTTTGATGTGTCAAGTTTAGATTCGTCTATAATTCTTGCATTTGAGAGTGTTTCTTCTAATTTAGAAATTTCAAGCTCTAAAAGACCCTGTGCTTCTTTTGCAGCGTCATATTCAGCATTTTCGCTTAAATCACCTTTATCTCTTGCCTCAGCAATTGCCTGAGATGCGCGCGGACGCTCAACATCTTTTAGATGATCTAGCTTCTTCCTTAGATTTTTCAAGCCTTTTTCAGTATAGTATGATATCTTACTCATATTCAATGCAAAAATCCCCTATAAAAGGGGATATTTACTCTAATTTACAAATTTTTGATTAAAACTTAAAGTCTAAACCTACAAGTATATTGATCTCTGCTTGAGGATAGTAATATGTGCCTTCATAAGTAGTAATTTGATTATCTGTTGGGATATCATAGGTATAGTAACCTCCATAGCTTACATATTTAGAGTTAAATAAATTATTAACTAAAACCTTGAAGTTTATATCATCTGATAGTCCTTTAATANTCATTTTATGAATGAAGTTTAAATCATGAACAAAGAATGACTCTAATTTAGAAATTGGTGAATTAGTTTGTGCAAAATATTGTTCACTAACATAATTGGATCTTAAAGAGATTATTACTTTCTCATTTGGGGAATAGTCAATTATGTTATTTGCTATAAAGCTTGGAGAATAGGCTAAATCTGTATTTCCATAGTTCTTAAGAATTCCATCAAAAATTGAATAAAAATCTTGGTTCTTATTACTACTAATTGAAAGATTTGTATTTAAATTTAGTTTAGAGCTTAAATTAATGTTTGAGTCTAACTCAATTCCCAACCTATAAGATTCTCCAATGTTTCTTCTAATTTCATACCCATTAATATCTCTTTGGCCAGTTAAAACAAGTTGATTATCGTAGACCATATAAAAGGCATTAACATTAATGGAACTATTCTCTAATGTTAATTTCCAACCTAGTTCAAAATCATTCAACTTTTCTGCATCAGGACTCCCATTAGCATAGTCAGTTCTTGTTGGCTCTCTTTGTGCTCTAGCGAAAGAAAAATATATATTATTAGAATCATTTAAATTATAGAATAGACCAAACTTTGGGTTGAAAAAATTAAACGTCTTATCTAGACGGCTAAAACCTTCCTCAACATAACCTGTAAAAACTGAATTAGCAGATATTCCTGCTTCATATTTTATATTTCTATACTGTAGNTCACCATAAATAGATAATTTATCATTTAAATAATAGTCAATTTTAGCGAAAACATTAAACTCATTCTTATTTCCATAGTCATCGTAAAATTTTTCCTTAAAGCCATAGCTGTTTTCAGAATTTGAATCTTGATCAATCCATAAATACTCTCCATAATGTTCACCAGAATATTTATTATATGAACCTCCAATTGTAGAATTATATTTTGTTGTTCTTTGGTTTACACTAAAAATAAACCCATAAAAATCATTATCTAACCATCTTCTATCAATATAATCAGAGCTATCATATCCTACATTGTAATTCTCATAAAACCCTCTACCATATGTGTAATGGAGTCCAAAATTTGAAGTCCAACCACCTAAATAATTTTGATTCCAGTGGAGTTGATAGTGATCTTGTTTGTAATTGTCAATCTGATCTTTATAATACAAAGTGTTTCCTTCTTCATCATAAAATTCTCCAGCCATATTATACTTCCTATTTGATTCTAAGGTTGCTGAATCTATTCCATACCAAGCTTGGTCTGTTATTTCATGACCTGCAAAATTTAATAATTTGACTAAAGTATTCTCATCTCTATAGATCCCTTGTAAAAAGTATGAGCGAAGGTTGGAACCTGATCTATCAATATAACCATCTGATTTAATCCTAGAGATTCTTCCTGATAACTCAAAGTTATTAATAAAGCCTGTTGAAAAGCCAACTGAATTTTTAATTGTGTTATAACTTCCTAAGGTATTGTTAACTTCAAAAAAAGAATTCTCTGAAGCCGCATTTGTTTGAATATTAATACTTCCTCCAAATGCACCAGGTCCATTTGTTGAAGTCCCCACTCCTCTTTGAACTTGAATACTTTCAATTGATGAGGCAAAGTCTGGTAGATCAACCCAATAAACTTGCATTGACTCTGAGTCATTATATGGAACTCCATTAATAGTAACATTTACCCTAGTCTGATCTGAACCTCTAATTCTTATGGATGAGTATCCAATACCTGAGCCTGAATCTGAATGACTAATTACAGATGGAGTGTTTTTTAAAAGAGTTGGAAGATCTTGGGCAAGATTAACTTTATCAAGATCTTGCTTAGTAACATTTACAAATGTTACTGGGGTATTATATTTTGCTTTAATAGCATTAACAGTAACCTCTTCTAAATTAAGAGTTTTAATTAGAGAATCCTGGTCTTTTTGGTTAACTATTTCTTGTGAGAAAGATGATGTACTTATAAGTACAAGAAGTATATATTTTTTCATTTTAAATTCCTTTCACAGTATTACCTGTCTAAGTTCTATGGGTTTAATCTCAGCTTATTCTAAGCACCCCAATTCGGATCTAAATTAAGAATTTTTTACTTATAAAGTCTATTGAGTCATCAAACCTTTTCTTATAGTCAGAACCGACTATAATGTCATAGGGCACTCCCAGCAAATCCAATTCCAATTTATGAGCGTCGAACATTTTTTCTCTTTCGTTTGGCCTATCCCTAAGATCATCTTGGATCCACTCTGTGTCAACATTTAAAATTAAATAGTAATCATAACTTAATTTTTTTGATTGATCAATAATCCACTCATTACAGTATCCATTAAAGTGTGTTCTAGACCAAGCAATTGTTGTAAGTATATTAGTATCACAAAACAAAAATTTATTTGCTTCTAAAAGTGATTTATTCTCATTATCTATCTGTCCTTTGACTATATCAATTAGATCTTTTTTTGTACATACTGTATTTGATATGTCCCATTTATCTTGGAGAAAATCTCTAGCAAATTCTTTAGCAAAGCTAGTATTAAAGTGTGAAGCTAAATTTTGAGTTAAAGTAGATTTTCCTGTAGATTCAGGACCACAGATGACTACTTTTTTAACTTCTGATAATTCTTGTCTAAGATTTTTTTCCATGAAATATATCCTAATACTGCAAGTATAAGAAAAATAATATATTGGATTGAAGATATTGTTAAACCTTTATAAAAGTATAAAGGAACAGTTATTAAATCTCCNATAATCCAAAAAATCCAGCTCTCAATCTTTCTTCTTGCCATTAACCACATTGCCACAAAAAATATTGCTGTTGTAATATTATCTACATATGCAGTCCAATTATTCCATTTATCAAAATAATCGTATACAAAGTATATGAATATCAAGCTTGAAATTGCAAGGATAAATAAATATTTAATTTCATTTCTATTAATAGTGGAAACTTGATTTATAAAAACTTCATCTTTTTTTCTAGACCAAAAATACCAGCCATAGATAGACATTGAGAAGAAGTATGCATTTATTATAGTATCTCCTAACAATGAAAAATTTAAAAGAATATAGACAAAAATTCCTGTACCAATTAATCCAGTAGGATAAACTAAAATATTGTTTCGTTTAGCATAAACTACGCTAATAATATTCATGATCACAGCAAATAACTCCAAATAAATAAATGAAGTGGAGTACGAAGAGTATTGAGAAAAAAGAAAGTCAAAAATTTGATCCATTAATTAAGATTTCTTAGCATAACAAATTATATATTCTTCAATAAATAAAAAGTCTAAATCAAATTTAATCTTAATATTATCCTTTTTATAATATCCTACTCTAAATAAATCTTTATCATTAATTGTATCAATTTCTAGATCATTTGAAAAACTTACCCCTTCTTTACCTAAAGCCTTGAAAATTGATTCTTTTGCAGACCATACTTTTATTAAAAACTCAATATTATCTGTTTTGCCCAAAAATCTACTCTCATTTTTACTAAGGAACTTACTTTTAATTTTAAATATTTTATCTGTTTTGTGCTGTATGTCTATTCCAAAATCTATTTCATTTGAAATACCCATAGCTACTATTTCGTTAGAATGAGAGATAGAGATACCTTTTTGTTTATTTAAAAAAGGCTTTCCTCTTAAATCATAGTCAATAGTTAATTCTGGATCCTCGTTTTCTAAAAGTTTTCTTACAGCAAGAAAATATTCCTTAGAATTTTTACCCTTTCTTGTTTTTATAAGATCTATGTCCTCTTTACTCAGGTGCGTCTCACTTAATTCGCCTGGTATTATCTTCCATAGAATAATTTTAGTCGAATTATTAATTAGGAAATCTTTAAGAAAAGGCATTTGATAAAATAGATTAAATCTGGTATTTTTGCCCTATAAATATACATATGAAAAATAAAACAGATCACAAATACGTTGCATACAAAGTCAAAGATATTTCTTTAGCTGATTGGGGAAGAAAAGAAATTAAACTTGCAGAAGCAGAGATGCCAGGATTAATGGCTTTAAGAGATAGATTTAAAAAAGATAAACCTCTTAAAGGCTCTAGAATTGCAGGTTGTCTTCATATGACAATTCAAACTGCAGTTTTGATTGAAACATTAGTTGATCTTGGGGCTGAGGTAACATGGAGTTCATGTAATATATTTTCTACACAAGATCATGCTGCAGCTGCTATTGCAGCTAAAGGAATTGCTGTCTATGCATGGAAAGGTATGACAGAAGAGGAATTTAATTGGTGTATTGAACAAACACTATTTTTTGGCAAAGAAAAAAATCCATTAAATATGATACTTGACGATGGGGGTGATCTTACAAATATGGTACTTGATGAGTATCCAGAGCTTGTATCTGCGATTAATGGTTTATCTGAAGAAACAACTACAGGAGTTCATAGGCTATATGATAGAATGAAGAATGGTACTTTACCACTTCCTGCTATTAATGTTAATGATTCTGTTACAAAATCTAAGTTTGATAATAAATATGGTTGTAAGGAGAGTGCAGTTGATGCTGTAAGAAGAGCAACAGATATTATGCTTGCAGGAAAGAGAGTAGTAGTTTGTGGATACGGAGATGTTGGTAAAGGAACTGCTGCCTCATTTAGAGGTGCAGGGTCAATTGTAACTGTTACAGAAATAGATCCAATTTGTGCACTTCAAGCCTCAATGGATGGTTATGAAGTTAAAAAGTTAAAATCAGTTGTTTCAAATGCTGATATTGTTGTTACAGCTACAGGTAATAAAGATATAGTAAATAAAGAGGCATTTAGAATGATGAAGGATAAGACTATAGTATGTAATATTGGTCATTTTGATAATGAGATTGACATGAACTGGTTAGAAACTAATTTCTCTGAACAGAAAACTAATATTAAACCTCAGGTTGACTCTTATAGAATAGCGAAGGATAAAGAAATTATTATTCTTGCTGAAGGTAGACTTGTTAATCTTGGAT
>FUFK010049660.1_pt1 | contig 21142 bp, 13 predicted proteins | sample 1021851 | NCBI WGS metagenome assembly FUFK01 (sample SAMEA51879418, study PRJEB19060) | metagenome
TGCTTGGCGAACCTGTAACCATCTGGAAGGTTGGTTCTATCTCAGAATTTAAGTGGATGGAGGTTAAGTAATGAAGAACATCCTAATCATCGGAGTAGCAGCAATGCTACTCTCTAACACATTTCAATTAAGGACTAATGCTCGCATAGCAGTTGCAAATGTGTTAGACTATGGTAGTAATCTAATTCACCCTTATAGGAGTTATTAATGGGCAAACCACTTTTAAACACATCAGAAGATGCTAATGTTCAGTGGGAAAGAACCCTCACAATGTCAGAACCCGAAGAGTCTGTATTGGTAACAATGGCACGCTTCTTTATTGATAACGGTTGGATTGAAGACGATAACCAAGACGCTTTCGATTCACTGATTGAGAAGATATGCGAACCCGCACCATGGGATTATAACCCTAATGTCTAGACCGTGGGATAAGTCGAACTACACCGAGTATTACGACTTAATGCGTAAAGCAGAAACATTAACTAATGTTACAGACCCACACCTAGTGGGTCTAATAGACTATAATAGTAATAACAACGAAACACCCANNNATGGAAGTTCAAGCACACGGTAATTACTACGAAGACCTTAAGACAAAGCAAATTACAGGTCTATCCAAAGAAGAGTATGACGCATTAAAAGAGAATGGTTATACATCAGGCATGGATATTATGAAGGGTCTTATGTCTCCTAGTGACTACAGCATTAAGACTACCAGTGGCAATAAGATAGATTGTGGAGACATCCTACGCAGGAGACAAGAGACAGACTACAACCTAGTAGTGGGAGTATATGCTCAGGCAGGAGACAACAAGGTATTTCATACAGAGTATACTTTCTACATTAGACCAGAGGATGAGCAGAAACTGTGGGGTAGAATGAACTACAACCAACTAGCAGAGTATGTGGACTANATCAAGAACATACCCGCAGGAAAGCAAGCACAACAAGAGACAAAGATAGAAAGAACAGTTCTAAAGAACTGCATCTCAGACAAGAACGCTCTAGTTAAGATCCACCCAAAGGTAGACAGCAAGAACCAGAGACGTGTTCAATGTTCAGTTAAGATTAACGAGTTAATCAGAGCAGGAATCGACTACCAAGTAAGGCAACAATTAGAGAGNNAGTNNANTCTCCTAAGACGNAAATTCAATTGTAACTAATTGTTTCAATACGCGGATATATCTCNCACTAGGCANANNNNANCCNNTATAATAGAGCNTATAACANACAAACATTTACATCACATTTTAGATTATGTTCGACATTNAAAANTTCATCGAAGTTCCAAANACAANCAGTNANNGAACCAGTCCTTTCTCACCAGTTCGATTCNGAACTATGCCTNNCANATAGCAGAAGANTNNGGNTANGCNGANATNGTNTGGTATGCNCTNAANGGCAANCGTGTNGTNGANGGNTCATACGGNGANCCTNNNCTAGTNGGNNTNTNNAACTAGGGGGGGTTATATAATGTTCTTTAAGCACGTAGAATTACACAAATACGATCTAACCAACGCAGGAATAGATCAGGCATGCTATGATGAATTGAAAGCATCAGGCAACAACTCCACAGAGGAGCAACTTTGGGTTCTTGCAGCAGACATGCGTGAGAAGTTCAAAGACTACATGCGACCTCTCTTCGCATAGGGGGGGGGGTCATATGGATACGGGGTTATATAGAGACATAGTGTATACAGAGTATATGCTAGAGCATGATCTCACATGGCAACAGATGATGGAAAAAACTCACACGGATGAGATGTTGAAGCGTGTGGCACACATGGAGTGGCAGGATGAGCAGCGTACAGCATGGATGCATGGTGACACACCACAGTACACTGTACCAGATGATTGTCCTTTTTGATTGTTGAATGATGTGGCATCCATTGGGCATGATTTGATTTCATGCATCAATCAATGAGTGTGAGACCACGAGTGGGTAGGCATGGGTGAGCACATCAGTTGCTCTTTAAGTCGAACCTCTACCCACCACCCACCTTAACCCAGTCGCGGGGCGGGGGGTCGTTTTAAAGGAGTCCCAGAGCGATAAGCTATAAAGTCTTGCATTCGCGTCCGTAAATAAAAATATATTTTTTTCCAAAAATTTTTCTTAGGTATTTTTGCCCGTTGACTTTATCTTGAAACCCTGATATAATAAATACTACACATTCCTCTCCGATTATGCGTTACGTTCTTTTTGACGAACACTTCGATGAAGTGGGAGTCTATGATTCCATCTACGATCTTCGTAAGTTCCTATGTGATCGTAAGTATGAAGTAGATTGTGACAAGGACATTGGAGACACCTTTGATTACATTAAACATATCAAATGGCACTTTGATATTAAACAAGACTAGGAGGATTTATGTCAGGCGACTACTATGCACACGTAGATAGGAAGTATGATGAAATATTGACACGTTTAGAAGCGTTAGAAAAAAAGGTTGGACAATCTAAACTTATGATGAAACGTCATCCCGAAGCAGACTACGAGAGACTTGTAGACGTTGTAGTGGATCATGAGAAATCTATTACTGAGATAGTTGAATACACTGTCGGTAAGTTAAATGGAGAAGATACTAATTGGTGACATCTGACATTTTGTTAAAGATATACTTGAAGGTCACTGAGAGAAAGGTTGAGTATCCTCCGAGTCGTAAACATTATAATCATCATCTGTATGGTTAAAATCGCGTCGTACCCCGCGTAGTTCTCTAAATATTTCAAAAACAATGCTAAACCCAATGGATGATTTGAAAGGGAAGTTTGTTATCAGAGATAATGATGAAGTCATAGAGTATGATAGATGCGGTGACCTCCCCGAATCGTTTGACCATCTCATATCGTTTGAACCTACTATACCAGAACCACCTCATAGTGTGAATGATCATGTTGCGATGAGCAAGTGGGCAGAATACCTACAGATACTTTGTAGTAGACAGAAGAAATGACTGTAACAATAACTCCAGATGAAGTAACTGGTTTTGCCGACATTACCAGACCTAACTTTGCAATGAATCAGACAGTAAGTGCAACTGCTACTGCACAGTCTCCAGAAGTTGCTAATACAATTAATGTCACAGCGTCAATAGTTGCTCCTGATGTAGAACCTGATCTAGTCATTACTGATGGAGTTTCGTCTGTGAGTATAACTGGTGCAATACAGGATCCTTTTGTTGATCGGTTTACATATGTTGATGAGGGGCGATCTGACTTAAACCAGACTCCTACTACAGTCGAGAGAATCGTGAATATGCCTGATGATAAGATCTTCTTNAATCTGGATCAGGACAATCAAGTATACGTAAGTCGTTTCTTTCTTATTACCGTGCGGTGGGAAGCAGGACCTGTAGGTAACCTAGTTGAGCAGACACCCGCAACATTCACTTTGGAATTGAAGATATATAATGAGTGGGAAGGTATACGTGCCTTCGTTTCAAATTACTACGATTAAGATGCCCGCAGTTACAAGAGTAGGAGACGCAGATTCACCCCATTGTTCTGGAATGTCCAGAGCACAGGGTTCTGGTAACGTCTTCGCTAACGGAAGACCTATCTCTCGACAGGGAGATAAAAACACAACACACTTAAAACCTGGTAATCCATGTCCTCCACATTCTGCTTCCATATCAAGTGGTAGTAGCACGGTCTTTGTAAATGGCAAAGGTTGTGGTAGAGTAGGAGATGGACTGGGCGGTTGCACATCAGTTGCAGCTGGATCATCAAACGTATTCGCAGGATAACATTATGGCAATGAGATGGAACATGGGTAACACCATTGAGACGAGACCAAAGAAAACAGCACAAGGTCGTGGACAACACACGAAGTATAGTGCTACATCACGNAACAAAGCAAAGAAGAGGTATCGTGGCCAAGGCAAATAGAATNGTAGANGGNAAANGGAATGCTAACATTCCNGTNGANATGTCTGANCACTTNTANGATCATGGTAATGAGTACTGTAGATACTTAATTACCGATCCTCGCAGTGATAGACTGGGTAAGAAACGCAAACCTTTCGAGAAACGAGTATAAATACATTGATGAAGGTATAATCCGTTCACAATGGCTTTATTCTCGAAATCTTTTAAGGATTTCTCATTAACATTTGAAAAGAATGCGGTGACCAACGATGTGTTGTCACTCAGGAACGAAGCTGCCATTAAGGAGTCGGTCAAGAATATCGTTCAGTATAATTTCTATGAAAAACCATTTGACCCATTCTTCGGTGGGAANATAATTGGTCTTCTATTTGAAAACTTTACTCCTACAATGGAAATGGAGATAAAGATGAGAATAGAACAGTCTATTGAGATCCATGAACCTAGAGTTACAGCGGTGACCGTAGATGTTGACATAGAAGAGGATCGTAATGAATTGAACTGTAGTATCCAATATCTCATACTAGGTTTATCGCCTAAGTTTGATAGTATTGAAGTAGCATTTAAACCATAATGGCATTTAATCAAGTTAATTACCTTGAGTTTAACGAAATCAAGGCACAAATCAAAGAATACTTGCAGTCACAGTCGCAATTTAGTGATTACGACTTTGATGGATCGTCTTTGACGGTGCTTTTGGACGTTTTAGCGTATAATACTTACTATACAGCGGTAAATGCCAACCTTGCAGTCAACGAAGGGTTCTTAGAAACCGCAATTCTACGTGAAAACGTTGTAAAACTTGCAAGAATGATCGGTTACACACCAAGATCCGCAAGAAGTGCACGTGCAATCGCAAATATTCAAGTTCAGACCACATTTCCTTACCCAAAATCAGTCACAATTGCAAAAGGACTGGTTGCAAACTTCACTGGACTCGATAATAACAACTTTGTTTTCTCAATTCCGACTGATATTTCGCAATCTGTAGATAGTTTGACTGGAATTGCGTCATTTCCTNACACAGTTTTGTATGAAGGTCTATTTTTGACCGATACTTTTGTAAAAGATAATACAGAAAGACAGAGATTTATACTTACAAACGCAAGATGTGATACTTCATCTATAATTGTACAGGTAACTTCTGGACAAGTTGTTGAAAAATACCTACAAGCAACAGATATTACAAAGATTGACTCTACATCTAAAGTATTTTTCTTAGAAGAAAGCGAATATCAGATACCAGAAATTCTATTTGGAGACGGAGTTGTAGGAAAAGCACTGAATAATGGTGACGTTGTTAACGTAACATATACAACTTCTGCAGGAAGAGGTGCAAACGGACTGAAAGTTTTTGAAAATATTGGAACTTATAGAGATAATTTAGGAAATGCGATCACAACTGGCATNAATGTCAGCATGACTACTGATCCAGATGGCGGTGCAGAACCAGAAACTACGGAATCAATCAAATTTGCAGCTCCAAAATTCTATTCTGCGTTCGGTAGAGCAGTTTCTACTCAAGATTATGAAGCAATTATCCCGCAAATCTATCCAAACGTCGCGTCAATAGCGTGTTACGGTGGAGAAGAAGCGGAACCTCCCGAATATGGCAAGGTATTTTTGGCAATCAAACCAAGAAATGCTGATAAATTATCACTTTCTGAGAAAAATTCTGTTTTAAAGAAGCTCAGAGAGTATTCTATCGCTGCAATTCAACCTACAATCATTGATCCATCTGTTCTTTACGTAGATATTACGAGTTTTGTGTATTTCAATCCCAATAATACACGCAAAACACCAGAACAATTGAAGAATCTTGTGCTTGTAACACTCACTACACTAAACGCTAGTGGTGAATATAACAAATTTGGTGGTAAATTCAAGTATTCTAAGGTTCAGAAAATTATTGATGACGCAGAAAGATCAATAACCAGTAATATTACCCGTATTGTAATGCGGAAAAACATTACTGTTGATCTAAACACTCGTGTTAACTACAAAATTTGTTACGGTAATAGAATCAATCAACAAACTTCTACAAATCCTGCTGTATCTTCTAGCGGATTTAAGGTTGTTGGAGATGATGTCAATACTTACTATCTAAATGATGATGGTGCAGGAACCTTACGTTTGTATTACGTTAAGGGAACTGGTGAATTAGAATACATTGACGGATTATGGGGTTCTGTAGATTATGACATGGGAGAGATTGTAATTAATGACCTTATTATACAATCTACAAATATTATAAACAATCAATTACAAATCAAGGCAACACCGAAGTCAAATGACCTCGTTTCTTTGCGTGAAACCTATATTACTTTGGGTATAGATAACTCAGTGATTACTGTAGTAGAAGATACTATCAGTAGTGGTTCAAATCTATCTGGAACAGGAGTAATTCCAGAATCTAGCTATTAATGTAATATGACGAATAGTTCTTGGAGAGTTGGATCGTGGACGACTCCCACAACGACGGTTACACAACCACCCGTACCGTCAGAAGTCAGTCCAGAGTCGAGATCCAAAATATCAACCAGTATCGCAGGACAATTTCCCCAATTTATTAGGGAACAATTTCCTACGTTCATTGATTTTGTCAAGGAATACTATAAGTCACAAGAATTAAAAGGATATTGCTTCGATATTATCCAAAACTGGTCGGATTATTATAATATTGACAATTACAGAGACTTAGTTACAACTACAACTCTAATTTCTGCTCTTACACCGTCTTCTACAACGGTTGACGTTCAATCTACACGTGATTTTCCGTCAGAAGGACTATTAATGATAGATGACGAGATCATTTACTACCAAAGTAAGGGATCTACGCTTTTTCAAGACTGTGGAAGAGGATTTAACGCTGTAAAAGCAGTTGGAATTCAATCAGAGTATAAATTTGAGTCTACAGTTGCTGCAGAACACGCTCTAGGCAGTGAAGTTGTCAATTTGAACAATATTTTTCCGCTTTACATGCTCGGAAAGTTCAAAGAGCAGTTTTTAGACACATATCCAAAGAATTTTGCACCTAATGTTACAGAAAGCACTGTAATCAAACGTATTAAGGACTTTTACTCCGCAAAAGGAACAGGAAGGTCTTTCCAGTTTGTTTTAAGAACACTTTTTGGCGTAGATTCGCAAGTATCCTATCCTAGAGAAAGAATATTCAAACCTAGTGACGCATTTTACACTTCTAGGGAAATTATTCGTGCAGTTCCTGTATCTGGCAACCCAATTGAACTTGTTGGGCAAGTTTTGTATCAAGATGCGGATCCAAATGACCCAAATGTTGAATTTGCAAGAATTTACGTAAAAGGAGTCGTAGAAGTCTTTACTCCAAGCGGAACAATCTATGAAATTGACGTAGATACCAATAATTCACTCGGAACGTTCGTAACTCCGTATAAAACAGTCCTAGCACAAGATTTAGGGTCTGCATTGACCGATAATGTCGTTACAGTTGATTCTACACTTGGATGGCCTGAACTAAANGGTAAAATNAGGATAGAAGACGAAATAATCAGTTATACCGATAAAACAGTTACACAATTCCTTGGATGNANNCGTGCAAGAGACAATACAANCANTGTAGCACATGATGCGGGTCAAGAAGTCTTTGCTGCGTTTAAAATTTACGGAAACTCGAATATTGACGGTTCAGAGATNCAATTAAAGATATTTGGTGGAACTAGAGGTGTTACACTTGATANTGGTGGAAGATACTACTTACCAGACTCAAAAGTTACAACTCCTGCTGCACCTGGCTTTGATAGTCTTGATCCTATATGGGATTCGTTTATATACAACGTTAGACGTGCTCTCAGAGGCGTCTCTGCGACTCTAGGACAGGTTGCAAACGATGGATCAGTTAGATGCACCGTAGTAACTGCAGAGAAGCACAGACTGGTCAGAGATGACTCTGTAAGAATATTAAATGCTCCAGAAGACATTTACAACAACTCTCACACCGTTGTTGGTATTGTTGACGAGTTTACTTTTGAATTTGTATTCTCCTCATCTCCTGCACAAGGTATTTCTGGATTTGAGTTTTTTATTGCTAGAGAATTTGCTTTTGGTAGGTCAGATGACAATTCTATCAATATTGCGATATCGGGAACTACAGGTGATGTTCAAAACACATATAAGTCATCTACTGACGCAATAGTNGCTAGTACAGGNATACCAACACATAAGATAGGACCTTTTGCTGCAACTGACCTAGATCCTGGCAACCAGAGATATTTGAAGCGTATTCCTCTTTCTCCAACCATAAAGAGTAATAAAACGCAAACTCCTATCGGTCAAATTGGTATTGGTGCGAATGGTGTCCCACTATTCTCATATAAGTCTGAAAGTAAGACTAAGTATGGTGGTATTAGAACTATTGAAAGAGTAAACGGTGGATCTGGTTATGATATCACAAACCCTCCTACTGTAGAGTTTGAACCAGAATATCAATTAGATACCAATTATGCATCTGGTTTGCGTGTCACATATAACGGAAATAGATATAGATCTCTAAATGTAGGTAAATCCTCTTTAACAGCATATCCAGTTCACACTGTAGGTATATCTACTGTCGGAACTATTGACTGGCAATATGAAGGTGCTTCCGCAACTGCTGATGTTGTTATTACAGGTTCCGTAACTTCTATCAACGTAACAAGCGGAGGAAGCGGATATACTACGCAACCTATCGTTTCTATTGTCGGTGGAGGTGCAACAAGCGGAAATCAAGCGTTTGCTACCGCACAAATTACGGACGGAACCGTAACAGGTATTACTATTGTAAATGGAGGTGCGGGATATACGAGTGTTCCTTCTATATCCATTACTGGTGGAGGCGGAGTTGGTGCAACAGCGGTTGCAGTTTGTAGAGGTCCTGTAGATTCTATCAGCATTACAAATCCAGGAACGCAATATACTTACGAACCAACAATCAAATTAATCAGTGGAAGCGGAGCAGTTGCGTATCCGTCAATCCTAAACGGAAAAATAGAGAGTATTATTGTTACATTTGGTGGTAGTGCATACTTCGGTCCTCCTGATGTTATTATTACTGGAGATGGAGTTGGTGCTACTGCGTTCGCTACAGTTGATCTAACATCAAACATAGTTACAAGTATTACCGTATCAAGTAAAGGTATTGGATATACTGCGGGTAATACGCAAGTTAACATTGTATATCCTGGCTCAGGTGCGATATTCCAAACTAGACTTACGGAACTATCAATTAACGAAGCAGCAACAGGATTAGAATTAGGTAGTAATACATTTGTATCACCCAAGACTACAGACCCATACGGAGGTGCGTGTTTCCAAGGAGAAAACTTCCTCATCTATGGTGGAGAATACGGATACCTCTATAATCCAAAACAAATTAGATTCCTACTTAAGGACAGTATAGGTATTGATATACAAGGAAACTTACAGGAATTACCTCCTACTGTACACTCTCCTATTATTGGTTGGGCATATGACGGACATCCTATCTACGGACCTTACGGATATGAGGATCCAGAAAACGTTGCACCATTCAATGCGTATAAACGTATTAGAAGTAGTTACAGAGTAAAGACATCTAGAGACGCCCTTCTAAGCGGTCTCAGTGACCCTCTAGGGACTTATATTGAAGATTATGAGTATGTGGAAGGGTTAGGCGATTTAGACCGTTATAATGGCAGATATTGCGTAACTCCAGAATACCCAAATGGAGTGTATGCTTACTTTACAACTATTACAGGAACTACAGGTAATCCTGCGTTCCCATATTTTATTGGAGATGAGTTTTACGGAGAAGCGGATTCTGTAAACTGGAATGGTAACGGATTACAGAAAAACTTTACAGAAGAAGCAATACGTTACAGAGCTCCATTTGTGGGAGTAGACAATATTGTAGCAAAGCGGAAAACATTAGACAATAAGGTTGATTACTTCTTAGCATTNGAAGATAGCACAACTCTTATTGTGATGGAGACTGGTGAAACTCTTACTTACATTGAAGATGGTATTGGATACTATAGTTACTATCCGTTTATTAGAGGTGGTCTTGCGGATTCTCTAGTTGTATCATCTACAAATAAATTCTCTTCCGCAAACATTGACCAGTATCTTGTAGAAGGTGGCGGTAAAGAGTATAAGGTTAACGATAGATTGACATTTGATAATACTGGTACGGGAGGAGAGGGTATCAGTGCAATTGTATCTCAAGTAGAAGGTGTACCGACTGTAAGTGTATCCGCTTTTACAGGAGCATATAATGATCAGTTTATTAACATCTTAAGAACGTCTACGCCAAACTTCTTACAAGCAGGAGACACAATCACAGTTTCCGTACCCGATAACTCAGCAACTAGAAATTTAACATCAAAAGTTATCAATGGTAATTACCACTTTAAATATTTTAACTTAACAAGTGCAAAATTATTAGAACCATGGCAAGCAACGACTTCATATGTTGCGGGAGATTTAGTTCACGTTGCAAATAGAGTATATGTTGCAGCACCAGTTGGTAACTCTGAAGTCAATACATCTGGATCATCAGCTCCTACTCATATATCTGGAACTGCATCTGATGGTGGAGCAAACTGGACGTATTTAAGAACACGCACAGACGGTAATCTATTCCAAGATGGTTGGTCAAGTATTACAGGAGGATCTAACTATCTTAATGGAACATATCTTAATGTCCCATTAACGACTAACGGTGACGGAAAAGATGCAAAAGCAAATATCATCATTTCTGGTAATGCTGTAACATCTGTATCAATAATTGACTTTGGATACGGATATGACATTGGAGATACTATATCCGCAGATAATCTAAACTTAGGTAACTCAGCTAGTGGTGCAGGATTTAGTATTACACTGACTCAGGTTCAAAGAGAAGTTCAGTTCCATGCTAACAAAGCACATCAATTAAAAGCGGGTGATCTAGTTAATATCTCAGGTGTCTCACCTGTGTCTTACAATAAGGCAAACTATGTTGTTGTTAGAACAGAAACACCAAGAAAATTCACAGTAAAGAGAAATTTTGCTTCTACAACTGCAGCAAACGTTACAACAGGTAATAGTGGCAATCCTGCAGACGTTTATATCAAAGAACCAAACTTAAGTTTGATTGACGGACACTCTTACGTATTTGATACATCAGACGGAAGCAATACTGGTAAAGTGTTATCATTTACACTCGATCCTGCTAATACAGATGTATTCACATACAAAAATGTAATAGAAGAGTCTAGAGATCCAATAACAAATGATCAGAACTCAATAACAATTAAAATGCTAGATTTACCTGGCATATTCTACTATCATGATATAAAACATGAAATTGTATCACCAAGAACATTTACAGTTAGTGTAGCAGCAAAAACATCAGACCATCCTCTTTTTGGTTATGGATCTGGCAATGGTTACTATATGTCTGGAGATAAGTATGGATCTGTTGTGCAGGCTCCTGCCCTTACAATGTCTCGTGGATTGACATACACATTTAACCAAGACGATATTTCAAATGCTACTCATGCAATATACTTCTCTGAGAGTGAAGACGCTTATGGTGGCAAACTTAGATATGAAAAAGGTGTAGTTTACAGAATTAATGGTGAGATTGTTCCATGGTCAGATTACAGCACACAATTCTCTACTGCAACAACTCGTAGCATTGAAATTACTCCTTCTGTAGATACTCCAGACATTTTACACTATGTTTGTGCAAATCACCTTGCTATGGGTAATGCAATCCAAATTAAGAGTGATGTAACAAACAGTAGATTTTTCAATGTTATAAATGATCCAATATTAGGAACTCATATTATTAATTCGGTTGATTCAACTAATAATGAAGTAAGTTACTTCTCAACACTACAACCCGAATCTGGTTATAATGTAAATGTATCATATTCTACAAACTCAATATATCCAGAAGGCGGTATATCAACAATCACTATTGGTGATAATGGTAGAAATTATCAATCATTACCTAAATTACTTGGTTCTACTAGATCTGGATCTGGTGCAACTGCTGTAGCAACTATTTCTGGTGGATTGTCAAATGTTTCCATTACAAATCAAGGATCTGGATATAATCAGGCAGACTTGCCAACATGTGTTGTAACATTACCTGATTTTATAGACATAACACTAGAAAACGTATTAGGTAACTTCTTACCAGATGAAATTATTATTGGTAAGGCGGTTCAAGACAATAGCACTGCTAGAGGTAAAGTTATCTCTTGGATTCCAGAAACATCAGTCTTAAGATTACAACCTTTACGTAATACAAGAACTGGTGCAGGACAGAAAGGTTACATCATGTTTAATGATGGTAAGAAGTATAATATCAATCCATCTCAGATTGACGCGGTAGGACATGCGGATGAATTCTACTTTGCAGCACATGATGCAAAAACTGGAGATGAAGTCTTATATGTTTCAGCTGAGACTAACCCAGTCAGTAATTTAGTAGTAGGACAAACATACTACATTATCAACATAGGTGATGTAGATTATGTCAAGTTAGCAACCACTCCACAACTTGCAGAAGTAGGAACTGCAATTACCATAACCAATTCTGGAACTGGCACACAATCATTTAATATTAGGTCAAAAGTCTACACAGGTGGTAACTCTGTTGCAACAATTAGTTCTATATCAGGAACACAAGCACAAGTTGCTGCAGCAGTGTCTGGTGCGGGTAGAGTATCAGAGGTTACTGTTACCACAGCAGGAACAAACTATAGATCAGCACCCGATGTTATTTTTGATGATCCTTATTACGGTATAATCTCAACTGTCTCAGTTAAGACTCAAACATTAGGAGCATATACTGGATCTGCAACATTTACAGGAGTTACACAAAAATCTATCTCTGGAACCAGTGCAACTGGTGCAACATTTACGTTTGAGATAAAGGGTAATGGAGATATTGAAACCGTAACTGTAACAGCGGGTGGAAGTGCATATAATAATGCTGACGAACTCACAATCTCTGGAGCAGATCTAGGTGGTAGTGATGGAACTCATGATGTGGTCTTGAAAATTGAAACAATGACATATCTTGATGTAGTTCAAACGGATTCATTATTAGACGCATCTATTGACTCTGTAACAGTTACCAACTCAGGATCTGGTTACCTATCTGCACCTACTATTACTGCTCAAGGTGGTAATGGTATTAACTCCGTTTTAAATGCGTTAATTCTGAATCAGGGTGTATCTGCTATTAATGTTACTGAAGCAGGACAGCAATTCCAAAGTGCTCCTATAATCAATATAGAGCAAAAAACTGGAACTGGTGCTTCTATTCTACTCAAGTCATCTGACATGGGAGAGATACTTAAGATTAGTGGTGATAATATTACATTTAACTACAGTCACGATAGAACACTAAAACCAAAACTAAACACGACCTTTAACTTACAATTAATTAGAACTCAAGTTATTGATTATCTTGAGGTTGTTAATGGTGGTTCAAACTTTGTCTCAACTCCAGAAATAATTTTAGAAGGTGGACAGGGTTCATTGTTTGAACTAGAACCAATTGTTCTAAATGAAATTATACAGGCAGTTAATGTTAACAATGCGGGTAGAGGATTTACATCTGCACCTACAGTCAAAGCAAGAGTANCTCACACTTTTGTTGCACTATCTTCTAACAGCACATTAAACTTCCCATACAATGCAAAGATACCAACAGGAACCGCAATTGATCTAGTAGAAGTATCTGGAACTCTTCCTGCACCTCTTGTTGAGGGAACAACATATTATGCTGTTGCTGCAACCACAGCAAATGGATTAGCAAGTAATCAAATCAAACTTGCAGCAACCCTTGCTGATTCTAATACTGAGACTACGATTGCATTCACAAGTTCACCGATAGGAGATCCTACAACAGGTCAAACTTACTTTACACTTAGAACTACAGATTTAGGTGACAATATCGTAGCATACATGAAACCCGCTACATTCTCTATTGGTGAAAGAATTTATCAAGGTGCTTCCTCTACATCATATACTGCATATGGTGTTATTAAAAATTGGGACGCTAGTGGTAGAGTAGTAAGTGTAGAACTTATAGAGGGAGACTTTATAGTTGGTCAACCTGTATTTGGTGAAGAGTCTGCTGCGTTTGGTCAGATACATGCTTTTGATAGAGCAGATGCTAGCTTCGTTGTTTCTCCAATCAGCACATCTGCTGCTACTTGGGAGAAGACTACTGGATTCTTGGATCTTAATGAACAGCGTGTATATGATAGTAACAGATTCCAAGAGTTCTCATATGACATATCATCTTCAGTCAATATCTCAGATTGGAAAAATCCACTTAAGTTTGCTGCTCACCCTGCAGGATTTAAGGTGGTTGGAACACAAGTATTACTATCGAGTGTCAAGAAAACATTTAGACCTAGATCTAGTGCTAACTTAAACCCAAGTAGTCAGTTTGACTGGTGGACACCTAATACAAACAGTCTTGGAACTACATTTAACGGAACAACCTTTATAACTCCAAAACCATCTGCTAAAAACACTGGTAAGTTATCAACTATCAACAACTTTGCACTTTCTAGACCAGATTACACTGCATTGGTTCCTACAGAAGTTTCTATCTTTGGAAAACAGTTATTAGACGTTCAAAAGATCTTATCTTGTATCGCATATAAGATTGATGATATTAGTGATAGAACATTGACATTTGATGGATCTAGCAGTGCAGTTGTTGATGGATCAACCGACACAATCACAATTACAAATCATGGTTTTGTTGATAATCAACTTGTAACCTATTTCTCTGGTGGAGATAGATTCCTAGATGCTAGAGATTTAATTGTCAACAATATTGATTATATTGTAGAAGAGACTATTGGATTCTTAAATACACAATACCCAACATTAACTTACGATCAAGCAAAATGTGCTAGAGACACTAGACTTGTAATTGCTGCATGGACTAATGATCTTAAGTATGGTGGTAACTACTTTAGTGTAGACGCTGCAGAGCAATATACAACTGGCACAGGTATTCAGCACGTTGGTGGTGAAGAAGCAGAGACAATCTATGCGTTTAATAAAGCAAGAGACTTATGTTTATTAGCAGTTACTAATGACCTTCCAGTTGGCACATATACAAACATAGTTCCACAGACAGATTTAAGTATTACAAATGATGCGGGAGGATGTGCAGACGTTAAGAGTGCAATTACTACATTTGCGGGAATTGTTACAAATGTAATTGCTAATCCATCTTCTGCATTACCAAGTGTAGACACTGGCAACTATCCAAACAATAGATTCTCAACACCTATTGGTGGATTATCAAATGGTGGAAAATATTATATTAAAGTTGTAGATGCCAATACAATCAAATTAGCACTAACTGAGGGTGGTAGTGATATTAATTTAACTTCTCAAGGTGCAGGAGTTGGTCATTCTCTAAACTGTAAGATAGATGGAACTAATGACTCGTTTAGGTTAAGAGTAGATGGTGTTGAACTCAATACTAAGNTTGGTAAGACTGCACAAACATCACAACTCTTACTCTCAGTAAANGGTCTTATTGCGAATCCTGCAACATACGTTTTATCAAATAATGTTGTAACATTTGTCACACCTCCATTATCTGAAACAAAAGTAATCGCGATGTATTATGATCGTGCATCTTATAGTGGTTCATTTGTATTAGATCAAATTGGAGATGAAATCAAATCATTTGGAACTGGTATATCTGGAACAGGAGTTCATACATTTGTAAGTGGTGTTACTAATGCTATACAAGTTACAAATGGTGCACAATTCACTGCAGGATCTGGAACGACATACGATCCTCTAACTGGTATATTGATTATTAATATTGGTTCTCATAGTTTGACTACGAGCAATACAATTACTATTGCAGATGGCGGTCTTACATTTACTTGTGACGCAGATAATCACGGTTCTACTCATACCTATCCAAGATCAGGAGATCCTATATCCAATCAAACTATTGCTATCACTGCAGTCTCAAGCACAACAATTACTGTAAACGTAGGTATATCTAATGATGAACCTAATGAATTAGCTGGTGGTTCTGGATATAGTGATGGAGTATACACTGCTGTCCCACTCAAAAATAGATTAGGTTCTGGTGTTGGTGCTACTGCCGATATCACAGTTACCAATGGTAGTGTTACAAACGTAAAAGTTGTCAATCCTGGCAATGGATATAATAATACAGATGTATTAGGAATCTCTGATCCTCGTGTTGGTGAACAGTTAGTAAAACAATTCCTCCCATCTACTGCAACTTATGCTCCTGCATCTGGTGAGATGGTATTGACAATAGGAGCAGGACATGGTTTATCTGCACCTACTACACACACAGCATCTACAGCAACATACGATCCTAACACTGGTTTGATGGTGGTAACTATTAATAATCATGGATTTGTAAATGGAGATCAAGTTAAGTTTGCAGATAACTCTATAACATTCAGTTGTGGATTTGGTGGTGCTACAGGAGCAGCTGCTGAAAAGTCATATCCTCGTTCTACTGACTACGCATCAGATAGATGGTTACAAGTATTTGACGTTACTACAAACACATTTACTGTACAAGTTCTTGACACAGTTCCATCTACAAACGTTGATCCACATACATTTGTATCAGCAGTAACTAATGGTATTAAGAAAGCAGTATCTACAGTAAGAATTGCTAACGAATCATTACAGTTTAGTTGCCCATACAACGGTGGTGGAACTGCAAGTTACCCACGTGCCACTGACCCAATTGGTACACAAGGTAAGATGAAAGATATACCTGTGGAGGCAGTTGCTACAACTACAATTACAGTCAACGCACTGAATGGAACGACTGCTACAAATACTGATACTCATACATGGGTAGGATTATCAACATACCAGTTCCAACCAACAGGTATTGCTTACACACCTACCACAGGTGAAATGGTATTGACTCTTAATGGACACCCATTAATCAAAGGTGACAGAATAAGATTTGCTACAAACTCATTGACATTTACTTGTGGTTTAGATAATAACGCTACACAACACACATATCCTAGAGTTGGAGATCCATCTGAGGGTGCTTGGCACACCATTGACGCTGTAACAGCAAATACATTTACAGTCAACGTTGGTGTATCTTCTGATACATCTACTCACACCTTCGTCAGTGCCACCTCAACAGCGGTTGAGAGAGCAGTGGTATCATACGGTGTCTACAAGTATTCTAAGGGTGCAGACGCAGGAAATCTACTTAGACTTAATCAAGAGTTTATCGCTACAACTGCATACGGTAGAATGCAAGCAGACAATCCATCATTCTCTGGCATCTACAAGACCAAGTGTATTCGTGATACAAAGTTACTAATAGATGCAGTAGCAGATAACGTAGAGTTTGGTGGTAATGATGCAACTTATGATGCTGCTAACTTCTATGTTGGAACAGTTCATCTATCTGGAGAAGAAGGACAATCTGTTCAAGTATTCAACCATGCTAGAGATATTTGTCGTCAGGTTATGCGTAACCTTACAGTCACTACAAATTCAGATACTGTAGGAACACAAATCACTGACAATACAATCAGTATTGATAATGGATCTACAACTTACTCAGAGACATGCTGTATTGATGTNGCATCTACAATATCAACATTGTGGGGTATCGTTACACAGGCAGTGGGAACTGGTGCACACACTTACGTTGGAGGCACAGCGAGCAATGCAGTTCAGTCTGGTGGTAACTATGCACATACATTCGTATCTGCTGTAGCAAATGGTGTTCAAAGCAACTTAGGAAACTTGAACAACCCAGTGACAAATGTGGCATACACTCCATCAACAGGTAATATGGTAATTACCTCTAATGGTCATGGTTTATCGACATCTAACACACTTACCATAGCAGANAACGCATTNTCCTTTACATGTGCTATGGACGGAAATACAGCAACGAAGACTTATCCAAGATCTACTGACCCTGTATCTGGACAGACTATCGCTATTACAAATACAACAACCAATACTATTACAGTCAATGTTGGAGCATCACCAATAGTTAATCATGATGTAACAGATGCTACTTATGATAATAATACAGGTGTATTAGTCCTAACAATAGGATCTCACACCTTAACAGCGGGAACAAGTATCAAGATAGCGAATGGGTCATTAGACTTTACATGTGAGAACGATAACAACACATCAATTAAATCTTATCCACGTCCTTCAGATCCTTACTACGATACTGCAATTAACATTGATTCAGTTACCTCAACTACAATTACATTGAATGTTGGAACTAACAATGGTAACTTAACAGGTATTACTAGAACTGCATCACAATCACCTTACTTCCAAGTTGGTGTCGCAGATGTCGCATTTGATGGGAATGATAAGACATTCACTACACTGTCTGGTGGATCTACACAAGTATTGCCCGCAAATGATAATTTCTTAATATTCTTGAACAGCACATTACAAGTTAAGGGTAGCACAGANGCATACACATATACTGGTAGTGAAATTACATTTACTGAAGCACCTATTGCGGGCATGGACTTTTATGGATTCTACTTTGGTAAGTTAACACAGTTAGATGAGATTGCACCTTTCTTTGATAATAAGAAGAAAACATTTACNATGAAANAGAATACTGAACCATTCTCNCTNGANAGTGACAATGCTGCAGTCCAAGCACAAAATAACTTACTNATATTCTTAAATGGTGTATATCANGAACCTGGCGTTGCATATTCACTAACTGGTTCTATTATTGAGTTTAGCGAANCACCTAGAGCAGGATCTAGTTGTATTCTATACATCTATACTGGTAGTNCATCAGATGTCTTAATAAGTAATACATTCAATGCTATTGATCCAGANGANAGAGTTCAGATTGCTAGTGAAGGTTCAGATCGTCGTGTCGCAACTGTCTCAAGTTCGACTACTATTGATAGTTACGAATTTACAGGATTAAGACCAAATGTTGCTGAGTTTACTGCTACTGTGACAGGTGGTGCAGTGACACAGGTTACTATCACAGATCAAGGATCTAATTATGAAGTTCCTCCTATTTTAATATTCCAAGGTGGTGGTGGAGAAGGTGCGACTGCTGAGACTCAAATTGAGACTGGAAGTGGTAGAGTATTATCGGTTGTAAATCTTAAGGGTGGTGCTAACTATACCAGTGCACCAACAGTTCTTGCTGTTCATCCTCTAGCATTAGAGAGAAAACAAAGAGATAGAATTGTATCTAATTCATTGTCCTTAGCAACATCGTATTTGACGCAGAGTATAGATGCAACATCCACTACACTCAATCTTAAGAACGTATACTTTAATTCTTCACAGAAAAATGGATTCCCAGATGAGGGTGAAGTGATAATCCCATTCTACAATAGTTCTGAGGGAGTATGGTCTGCAGAGAGAATATTGTATGGTTCAAAAGATACAAATGCTAATACACTTACAGTTGCAACTAACGGTAGAGGACATGAGGGAACTACTGCATCAATACATACTGTGTTGACTGGAACTTATAGTTCTAACTCAACAGTGTGCACAGTCACAACATCATCTGCACACTTCTTATCCACTGGTCAAAGGATATACTTAGACTTTACTAGCGGAACAGGTTTTGACGGAACTTACATAGTTACTGTCACTGGATCACAGACATTTACGGTTGAATTCCCATTTCCGCGTTCAACAAGCGGAAACGTGTCTCTATTACCAGAAGTTCGTCTGAGATCATTATAAATAACAAGAAAAGCTTATAAGCGATGGCATTAGTTACTGACAATTTTAGAATATACGCTGCGGAAAGCTTTAGAGATACCTTGCAGACCACCAATAAGGTGTATATGTTTGTGGGTAGAGCAAAGACTTGGGGTAGTACTGATGTGCCACCTACAGGAGAACCTCTTGATAGTTTCGAGTATGCGAGAACTTCTTACGGTGACTCTGTTGCATTTAAGCGTGTTGATATATCTGATACAGCATTGGTTGTTCCAAGAGTTGATTGGGTAGATCCTACTAAGACAACTGGTGGAGTAGGACGTACATATTCAATGTATAAACCTGATTATGCACCAACAAAGACTACTGCAAACGGTTCTTCTAGACTGTATGACAGTAACTTTTATGTTATGAACTCAGACTTCAATGTCTACAAGTGTCTTTATAATGGTCAAACTCCTGAGTTTCCAAGAGGACGCCCCTCATTGGTAGAACCAACAGGAACATCGACAACTATTATTGAAACATCAGATTCACCTGGCGTATATTCTTATCGTTGGAAGTATCTTTATACTATTGACGCTGATAATATTCTAAAGTTTGTTACTACCGAGTTTATTCCAGTATTATCAAATCCACTTGTTAAATCTGCTGCAAACTCAGGATCTGTAGATAGTGTTGTTATTGAAAATGCAGGATCTGGTTATAATAACGGAACATTTACCAATGTTCCTATTCGTGGTGATTATAATGTTAATGGTGGAACAGAAGCACTTTGCACAGTTGTTGTAGTTTCTGGTTCAATATCTTCAGTAACAATTACACAGGCGGGATCTGGATATAGTTTTGCATCTATTGATGTAAGTCTTATTCCTAATATTGGTAACGGAACAAATGCTGACCTTGATGTCATTCTACCTCCTAATGGTGGACATGGTTTTGACTCTGTAAGAGAGTTGGGTGCATATCGTCTTATGTTTGCTAGTAAGTTAGAAACAACCAGTGCATTTGTTGACTTCCCTAATGATCTGACTTATAGAAGAGTTGGTCTTGTATTAAACCCTACTGATTATAATACTACAACAATTTGTAGTCAGAATACTAGATCTGCTGTGAAAGCATTGATATTCCCACAAGCGGGTGCAGGAACACCTAGTGGTACATTTGTGCCAGGTGAAACTATCACACAAACTACTACAAATGCAAAGGGATTAGTTGTATCTTATGATTCTATAACTAAAGTATTGAAGTATTATCAAGATGAAATTGATGGAACTGTAAATGGTAATGTAATTCCGTTTGCGGGTTCTAATCAGATTACTGGATCTGCAAGTTCATTTACTGCAACTCCAGATAGCACATTTGGAACATCNTCCGTTCCATTAACACAGATAACTATTGGTGTATCTGTTTATGAATTAGGTTTATCATTTGTTCAAGGTTATGCCAACGAAGAAATTGAATTAAACTCAGGTGAAATTTTATACCTAGATAATAGGATCCCGATCA
>FUFK010719168.1_pt1 | contig 21140 bp, 19 predicted proteins | sample 1021851 | NCBI WGS metagenome assembly FUFK01 (sample SAMEA51879418, study PRJEB19060) | metagenome
TGCAGAGAGTGAACGTGCCNGNNGCGCGGGCGCCGGGGGCCGCGCCGGCGCCTGGCAGCGCACCCGCACGTTCACTCTCTGCACCGGCAGCGCCAGCCGGTGGCCGTAGCGGTGCTCGTGGAGGCGATGGAATGCGGTCTCCGCCGCCTCCGGGTCGCCGTCCCAGGGCAAGCCGAGGGTCGACGATTGCCCTTGATAGCACAGGTCCAGTGTCACTTCGGTGACCACGTCGCTGTCGGGCACCCCTTCCGAGGCCAGTTCCCGCCGGCCGCGCCGGTCCAGGTCCGCCGCCAGGGCGTTCACCCGGGCGGCGTCGGCGCCGCCGGGCAGCGCCTGGATCAATTCCCGCTTGCGCGGTGCGTACACCAGCCCCTCGGCGGACAGCACGCCGGCGCGGATCGGCATCACCGCCCGCCGCATGCCCAGGTTCTCCGCCAGGGCGCACACATGCAGGCCGCCGGCGCCTCCGAAGCTGACCAGCTGGAAATCCGCCGGGTCGAAGCCCTTCTGAATGGAGATCACCCGCAGCGCCTGGCTCATGTGTTCATTGGCCAGCTCGATAATGCCCCGGGCCGCGCTCACCGTGTCCAGGCCCAGTGATCGCGCCACCCGCGCCACCGCTGCTTCGGCGGCGCCTCGGTCCAGGGCCAGGCTGCCGCCCAGGGCGAACTCCGGCTGCAGGCGGCCGAGCACCAGGTTGGCGTCGGTGACCGTGGGCTCCTGGCCCCCCTTGCCGTAGCAGGCCGGGCCCGGGTCGGCGCCGGCGGATTGCGGGCCCACATGCAGCAGGCCGGCGTCGTCGACCCGCGCCAGGGAACCGCCGCCGGCGCCGATGGTGTGCATGTCCACCATCGGCACCGCCACCGGGTAGGGGCCGATATGGCCGCTCTGGGTGAGGCGGATATCGCCGTCCAGCAGCGCCACGTCGGTGGAGGTGCCGCCCATGTCGAAGGTCATCAGGTGGTCTTCGCCCAGGGCGCCGCCCAGGCGGTGGGCGGCGCTGAGGCCCCCGGCGGGGCCGGACAGCAACAGGTTCACGGCGCGCCCGGCCGCCTGGTCGGCGGCCACGGTGCCGCCGTTGGACTGCATGATGGTCAGCGGCGAGGGCGCGGTGTGCGCCTTCAGGCGGCTGATGTAATGGTGAATGCGCGGCGCCAGCCAGGCGTTCAGCCAGGTGGCCATGCCGCGCTCGTACTCGCCCCGGGTGGGCAGTACCCGGCTGGACAGGCTCACCGCCAGGCCGGCGTTCTCCAGGGCGCGGCCCAGGCGCTCCTCGTGGTTCGGGTCCAGGTAGGCGAACAGCAGGTTCACCGCCACGGATTCCGGGTCGTGGGCGCGCACCTGGGCCACCAGGTCCTCGATGTCGGCGTCGTCCAGGTTGGTCACCGCCGTGCCGTCGGCGCCCAGGCGGGCGCTCAGGCTCTCCACCGGGGTGTCGGCCAGCGCCGTGGGCGCCGCGGAGGGCGTCAGGTTATACAGCTCCGGCCGGTTCTGGCGGCCGATCAGCAGCACGTCCTCCAGGCCCCGGTTGGTGACCAGCACGGTGCGCGCGCCCTTGCTCTCCAGAGCCGCGTTGGTGGCCACCGTGGTGCCATGGACGATCACCAGCTCACCGGCGCGCAGGCGATCCTCCAGGCCCATCTCGCGGATGCCCTGGACGATCGCCTCCTCCGGGGCCGCCGGCGTCGACAGCACTTTGTGGATACGCGGGGTAGCCTCGCCGAGCAGGACGAAATCGGTGAAGGTGCCGCCGGTGTCGACACCGAGCCAGTACGACATGTTGTCTCCCAGGATAGGATGTCTCCGTTGCCTGTGCCCGTTACAATCCAGGGCGTCATCTTAGCCTCCCTCACCCAGGATAGCCCATGCCCGAATTGCCCGAAGTGGAGACCACCCGGCGCGGCATCGAGCCCCATGTGGCCGGCCGCACCCTCACCGCCGTCACCGTGCGCGAGCGGCGCCTGCGCTGGCCGGTGGACGCTCGGGTCGCCGAGCTGCGCGACAAGCGCATCGTCGGCCTGCGGCGGCGCGCCAAGTACCTGCTGATGGACCTCGGCGATCTGAACCTGGGGATTCACCTGGGCATGTCCGGCACCCTGCGCGTGGTCCCCGCAGAGACGCCGCTGCGCAAGCACGACCACATCGATCTGCACCTGGACAGCGGCCGGCTGCTGCGTTTCAACGACCCGCGCCGCTTCGGCGCCCTGCTGTACCTGACGGACGCCCTGACCCACCCGTTGCTGGCCAACCTGGGCCCCGAGCCCCTGGACCAGGATTTTTCCGGCGGCTGGCTGTACCGCCGCAGTCGCGGTCGGCGGGTGTCGGTGAAGAGCTTCATCATGGATAACGCCACCGTGGTGGGCGTGGGCAACATCTACGCCCAGGAAAGCCTGTTCCTGGCCGGCATCCACCCCAGCCGCCCCGCCGGCCGCATCAGCGAGGCGCGCTACCAGCGTCTGGCGCTGGCGATACGCTCGGTGCTGGCCAAGGCCATCGAGGCCGGCGGCACCACCCTGCGCGATTTCACCAGCGCCGACGGCCAGCCCGGCTACTTCGCCCAGCAGCTGCTGGTCTACGGCCGCGCCGGCGAGCCCTGCCCGCAATGCGCCGAGCCGCTGCGCGGCGGCCGCCACGGCCAGCGCAGCACCGTCTATTGCCCGCGCTGCCAGCGCTGAGCGGCAGGGATATTGCCGCTTCCGGGGCAACAATGTAGATTCGGGGTTCATTCTAAAATCGGTAGGGGGATTAAAATGAAGCGAGCGAAGGAGCCGCTGACAGCTGCGATTCTCGCCATTTCGGTATTGGCCGGCGGAACTCTTGGTTCCGTGCAAGCACAGGCGGGGCAGATGGAAGAGAATAACCGCCCGGGGGAAATAGCCATGCTTGGCGACGCTGTTTTTGTCCGGCCTGTAATGGGCGCAGCCACGGTCGTGGGCACCGTCGTTTATACCGTCATGTTGCCATTTACCCTACTGGGGGGTAACGAGGACGAGGCGGCTGAGACACTTGTCAAAACGCCGGCCCGCACCACCTTTCTACGCTGCCTGGGCTGCACCCCTACTCAGCATGACCGCCTTCGTCGCGACAAACAGATAGAAGCGCAAAGAACGGCGGATAAATAATTCGCGCCATCTGAAACAAAAAGGAGAATATAGAATGAGGAAGTTAATCTGGGGGAGCGCGCTGGGTCTGCTGGGCGCTTTTGCCCCGGCTGTTTCTTTCGCGGACGGCTACATTGGCCTCAACTATACCCAACTGGAACAGAATGACCGCTTCTTCGGTGAAGACGAGTTCGATACGGGCGAAGTGTTTGCTCGTTTGGGCGGGCACATAAATCGCTATTTCGCAACTGAGCTCCGGCTTGGCACTACTCTGAATGACAAAAGCGAGGACGGCGAAGAGTACCGCTTCAATTATCATGTGGGGGCGTATATTCAGCTCGGCTATCAGTTCGATTTTTGGCGTCCTTATCTGCTTCTCGGTTACACCTATGGTGAAGAGGACGCGACCTTAAATAACAATATTCGTTACGACGATGAAACCGCTACGATAAAAGACACCTCTTATGGTGCGGGCGTCGATGTAAATATCGGTGAAAATTTCGGCATCAATGCGGAATATGTTCAGTACTACGATATTGGCGATGTCTCCTTCAAGGGGCCGTCGGCAGGGGTTTTTTATAAGTTCTAGATTTTAGTTCTAGGGAAGGGAAAAAAATGACATTGGATAAAAAAACAGAGGGCGTCCTACGCTCCTTGCGCGTTTTGCTATGCGCCGTTTTCGCGGCGCTTCTTGTGGCTGCATGTGGTGGTGGTAGCAGCGGTGGCGACGACCTTATTGAAAGAGAAAGATTGTCTCCGAACTCTTTGACGTTGAGTATCGCGCCATCGACCGTGTCTGACCAGTCTCCGTCCACGCTGACCGCGACACTCGTGGATCCCGACGGCGCTCCCGTAGCGGGCCAACTGATTCGCCTGGATGCCGGCAGTAAAGCCACGCTCTCGACGGACCGAATCACTACGGACGCCAATGGCGAAGCCACGGCTTTAGTGCTCGCCGCCTCCGCTGGAAGCGGCACTCTGCGGGCCTCCTTTTCGGACAGCGATGGCGCCGGCGGCGCATCCTTATCGTTCACCACCACGGTAACATCCGGTGGCAACGACGATGACGAAGATGACCCCAACGACTCCGGAATTAGCTTATCGCTCGGTTTGACCGACGCCGCTGGTGAGACGGTAGGCACCACGGAAACCCCGATCACCGCGAATAGGTCTGGACGAGCCAGAGCCACGGTCCTGGCGAACGGTAGTCCGGTATCGAACCGGGTGGTGACTTTTACTGCTTCTCTCGGTGTTCTTTCTCCGGCTTCAGGCACCGCGCTTACCGATGCTCAGGGGGTTGCGGAGATCACTCTCGAAGCAGGCGAGGAAGAAGGCGCCGGTATACTGACCGCTGAGGTCGAGACGGACGAGGGCGTCACCAGTCGCCAAATGGGGTTCCGTACACTCGGTGGCGGCCAAGATGACTCTGGGGGCGAGCAGGGTGCCGATGTGAGAATCGGCTCCGGAACGGGTGGCGCGTTCCAGGATGGCGTTCTTGCCCTGGGTAGCGCACAGCTTGGCGTCGGATCCAGTATGTCTATCACCGCGGCGCTGGTGGAAGCGCCGGATAATGATCCCTGGTCGGGTTTCGCCACGGTTAACTTCTCATCGGGCTGCGCGAGTTCCGGGAAGGCCTCCTTTGACCCGGCGTCGACCACCGCCATTGGTGGGTCTGCAGTGGTGAGCTATCAGCCGGAGAATGGGTGTGAAAGCGACATCATTACTGCCTCCGTCACGATTGATGGCGAGATAAAGACCGCGATGTCGGATTCGCTGACCATTATTCAGTCACCGCCGAACTCCATTGAGTTTTTGGGAGCCGAACCTAAGGTGATCGGTCTCAGAGGCTCCGCACAAGTAGGTGCGCCGGAGTCCTCTACACTTAGGTTCCGTGTTAAAAACAGTAACGGCGAGCCGGTTTCCGCCGGCGAGGTGGTGGATTTCGCCGTGGTGGCGGACTCGGGTGGTTTTGGAGTCACCTCCGATGACTCCGCCAGTACCAATTCGGAAGGTATCGCCAGCGTCACTGTCCGCAGCGGCACGGTACCCTTTGTGGGTAGTGTCCGGGCCCAACTGCGCGATAACGCCGATATCAATGCAACCGGTTCGGTGTCGGTTCAGTCCGGTGTCGTTACTCAGGATCGCTTCTCGATTGCGGTGGAGACACTTAATCCTCCGGCAGGTAGCCATCTCGGTGCTCAGGTAGAGGTCACTGTTCGCGCCGCTGACCGCTTTGGGAATTGGGCTCCCGATGGTACCAGAATCAACTTCACCACCGAGCTTGGTGATATCGAGGGCAGTTGTGAGATTCAGGATGGTACTTGCTCTGTTACCTGGACCAGTTCAGCGGAGCAGCAGATCAACTATGATCCTGACCGCGCTCTCCGCAGTTGCTTCGCTGAAGGTGCGACCGCCCGCAGCCGCCAGGGCCTGACCGGTGGTGTGGCCTGCACCGAGCACGATCGTTTCGGCCGTACGACTGTTACCGCGTGGGCGGTTGGCGAAGAGTCCTTTGACGACCTCAACGGCAACAACGTATTTGATCAGGGTGAGCAGTGGGTCGCCTTGCCCGAGGCGTTCAGAGACGACAACGAAACCGGTTTGTACGAAGGCGCTGGAGCGTACGCCGAGGAGTTCATGGACTATAACTCCAACGGTGAACACGATACCTCACAGGCCTTTTTCCGGGGCCTGGGCTGTGCTCCCGATGCGGATACAGCGGGCCACTGTGGGCAGTTGGCCAATGTGCGCGCCTCGAGCCGGATTGCGCTTTCCACCGACGAAATGCGGATGTACGCCTACCCGGGTACTGCGGATCTGAATTTGCTGAGCTGGTCCAGTGGTGACGGGTCTGCCCCCGAAGCATGGGGCGATGCGGTACTAACGGGTATCCCGCCGCTGCTTACCACGCCCGACCTGACAGGGACGGTTCAAGTGGTTGTAACGGATAGGAACGGTAACGCGCCGATCGTCGGAACAACCATCGAATTTGATCCCGGCGATACCCTTAAGGCCTTCGGATCTGATAGCTGTACGGTGCCCAATACCCTGGAGCCGATGGATTGCAGCTTCTCATACGGTCCTGCCGATGCCGAAGACCCGCCGGCGGTATATGAGCCCATTATTATCACCGCCACGTCCGGAGGTGACGGCATCGAACAAACGTTGATGATTCAAGTTCAACCGTAATAGTAGCGTCGGGTTGCGGCCTTTGGGCTGACCCAACCCAAGAAAAAGCCCGCCGTGGAATCCACGGCGGGCTTTTTTGTGGGCGATGCCCGGTAGAAGCCCCTTGTGGGAGCGGGCCCTGCCCGCGAAAAGGCCGGCAAAGCCGGCCGGCAGAACAGGTCTCTGGTATCCCGCCGGGTGGCTGGCGCCACCCTTTCGCGGGCGGGGCCCGCTCCCACAAGGTTCGCTCCCAGAGGGCCCGCCCCGCAGTGCCGTTTTAGGTCGTGTACTCGGCTTCTTCGTGGCCTTCGTCGCGGCCCAGCAGCATGTACATGGCCGGCACCACGAACAGCGTGAACAGGGTGCCGATGGTCATGCCGGCGGCCACCACCAGGCCGATGGCGAAGCGCGCGCCGCCGCCGGGGCCGGCGGCGATCAGCAGCGGCACCATGGCCAGCACCAGGGCGGCGGTGGTCATCAGCACCGGGCGCAGACGCACGGCGGCGGCGTGTTCGATGGCGCGCCGCTTGCCCATGCCTTCCAGCTGCATCTTGTTGGCGAACTCCACGATCAGAATACCGTGTTTCGATATCACCCCGATCAGCGTCACCAGGCCCACCTGGGTATAGATGTTCAGGGTGGTCAGGCCCAGGCTGACGAAGATCATCGCGCCGCACACCGACATGGGGACGGTGATCAGCATGATGATCGGGTCACGCCAGGATTCGAACTGGGCGGCCAGCACCAGATAGATCACGATCAGCGCGAAGAAGAAGGTGACGATCAGATCGCTGCCCTCCTTCATGAACTGACGGGACTGGCCCGAGTAATCCACGGAATAGCCGGAAGGCAGCACCTCGTCGGCGGCGTTTTCCAGCACGCCCAGTGCTTCACCCAGTGTCACCCCGGGGCGCTGTACGCCGGAGATGGTCACCGCGTTGAGCTGCTGGAAACGCTTCAGCTGCTGGGGCTGCACGGTTTCTTCCAGGCTGATCACGGTGGCCAGCGGCACCAGGTCGCCCTGGCCGGTGCGCACGTAGTATTGCTTGAGCTGCTCCGGCGTCAGGCGGCTGCCCCGCTCCACCTGCGGGATCACCTTGTAGGACCGGTTCTCCAGGGAGAAGCGGTTGGCGTAGCCGCCGGCCAGCATGGCGCCCAGTTCCTGGGCGAGCTGCTGCATGGTGATGCCCAGGCTGGCCGCTTTCTCCCGGTCCACCAGGATGTTGTAGCGCGGCTTGTCGATCTTCAGGTCGGTGTCCATGAAGATGAACTTGTTGCTGGCGCGCGCCTTTTCGAGCACCTCGTTGGCGAACTCCTGCAGGTTCTCGGTGGGCTCGGTGGTACCGATCACGAATTCCACCGGCAGCGCGCCGCCGGCGGTGGGCAGCGAGGGCGGCACGAACGCCGCCACCTGCAGGCCGGCGATGCTGTTGATCTTCTCGGACAGCTCGTTCTTGGCCTCGGCGGTGCTCTGCTCGCGCTCGTTCCAGCTTTTCAGCACGAAACCGGCCAGCGCGGTGTTGGAGGCTGTGGTGGAGCCGCCGCCGCCGATACCGTTGAGCAGGAACACATTGTCCACCGACGGCATGGTGTCGGCGATGTCGTTGAACTCGCGGGTGAACGGCTCGAGGTAATCCAGCGTCACATAGGGGTCGGCGGTGGAGGAGGTGAGCACGAAGCCCTGATCTTCCGCCGGCTCCAGCTCGCTGGGCGAAGTCACGAACAGGAAGTAGCAGGACACCAGAATCACCGCGCCGAACACATAGATCACCGGCAGCTCGTTGAGCGCGCCGTGCAGACGTCGCTCATAGCTTTTTTCCAGCTTCTCGAAACGCCGGTTCACCCAGCGCTCGAAGCGGTTGCCGGTGCGGTCCGGGTCATGCTCCTTGAGAATCTTGGCGCACATCATCGGCGACAGCGTCAGCGCCACCACGCCGGACAGCAACACGGCGCCGGCCAGGGAGAACGCGAACTCCACGAACAGGGTGCCGGTGAGACCGCCCATGAAACCGATCGGCAGGTACACCGCCACCAGCGTGGTGGTCATCGCCACCACCGGCCAGGCCAGTTCCCGGGCGCCCTTGATGGCGGCGTCGTACGGCGACAGACCCTCTTCCACGTGTCGGTGAATGTTCTCCAGCACGATGATGGCGTCGTCCACCACGATGCCGATGGCCAATACCATCGCCAGCAGCGTCAGCAGGTTGATGGAGAAGCCCATCAGCAACATCAGGAACAACGCGCCGACCATCGACAGCGGCACCGCGATGGCGGGAATCAGCACCGAGCGCAGTGACCCCAGGAACAGGTAGATCACCGCGATCACGATCAGCACCGCCTCGATCAGGGTTTTCACCACCTCGTCGATGGAATCCTGAATGTACTCGGTGCCGTCATAGGGAATGTCCCCGGCCATGCCTTCGGGCAGTTGCGGGAACACTTCGTTTTCCAGGATGCCGCGTACTTCCTCGATCACATCCAGGGCGTTGGCGTCGGTGGCCACCTCGATGCCCATGAAGGTGGCCTGCTTGCCGTTGAAGGTCACCGACGACTGGTACGACTCCGAGCCCAGCTCCACGTCCGCCACGTCTTCCAGGCGCACGATGGCGTTGTCCTCGGAGCGGATGATCAGCCGTTCGAACTCCTCGGTGGTGTTCAGGTCGGTGGCCGCTTTCAGGTCCAGCGCCACGTTGGAGCCCTTGGTGCCGCCCACCGCGGCCAGCACGTTGTTCTGCTGCAGGGCGCCGTACACTTCCGAGGGGGTGATACCCAGCGCCGCCATCCGCTCCGGCTTCAGCCAGGCGCGCATGGCGAAGGTGCGGTCACCGAGGATCCGCGCGCGCTGCACGCCGTTGACCGTGGCCAGCTTGGGCTGCACTTCGCGCACCAGATAGTCGGTGATCTGGTTGTTGTCGAGAATCTCCGAGGAAAACGACAGATACATCGAGGCGATGTTCTGGCCCACCGCCAGTTCGATGGTGGGGTCCTCCGCTTCCTCGGGCAGCTCGCTGCGCATCTTGTTGACCTTGGCCACGATCTGCGTGAGCGCCTCGTTGGGGTCCTCGCCCAGACGGATGTAGGCCTGGATCGACGAAGCGCTCTGCAGCGAGGTGGAGACCAGATAATCAATGCCGTCGGCGGATGCGATTTCCTGCTCCAGCGGCGTGGTGATAAAGCCCTGAATCAAATCCGCGTCGGCACCGGTGTAGACCGTGGTCACGGTGACCACGGCGTTTTCCAGTTCCGGATACTGGCGCACGTTCAGTTCCGTGGCGGCGCGCAACCCGAGCAGGAAGATAAACAGGCTGACCACCGAGGCCAGCACCGGCTTGCTGATGAAGATGTCCGTGAATTTCATGGCTATCCTCAGCTGTTGCCGGGTGTCGGCGTCGCATCCGCGGAGGGCTGCACATCGTTCTCGATGGTCACGGCGGCGTCGTTACGCAGTTTCAGCAGCCCGCTGGTGGCGACCACTTCGCCGGGCTTGAGCCCGTCGATCACCGCCACCAGATCGCCGCGCCGGCGGCCCAGTTTCACGAACCGCTTTTTGACGATCTTGTCGGCGCCGTCCGCTTTTTTATCGCTGTCGGCGTCGCTCTCTTCGTTCTCGCCGGTCTCGCCTTTTTGCGGCGCGTCCTTGAGCACGAACACCGCGTTGCCGTAGGGGGCGTAGCTGATCGCGGTACGCGGAATCACCACCACGTCCTCGGATTGCGGCAGCTGAATGTCGACACTGGCGAACATACCGGGGCGCAGCTTGTTGTCGTCGTTCTCGAAGCGGGCCTGCACGGACACGTTACGGGTCGCTTCGCTGACACCGGGCTCGATGGCGGAGATTTCCCCTTCGAACTGCTGGTCGGTGTAGGCGTCCAGCGTTACGCGTACCTTCAGGCCCTTCTCGATGCGGCTCAGCTCCTGCTCGGGCAGGGCGAAGTCGACGAAAATCGGCTGCAGCTGGTTCAGACTCACCACCGGCGTGCCGGCCTGCAGGAACTGGCCCAGATCCACCTGGCGAATGCCGAGCACACCGTCGAAGGGCGCACGCACGGTTTTATAGTTCAGCTGCTCGCGCTGGGCCTGCGCCTGGGCCACCGCCTGGTCGCGCTGGGCGCGGCGGTTGTCCAGTTCGGAGCGGGAAATCGAGCCTTGCTTGAACAGCCGCTGGTAGCGGTCGTACTCCTGGCGGGCCAGGCCGGCGGTGGCCTCCAGCGCATTGAGCTGGGCACGGTCGGCGGCGGCTTCCAGGCGGATCAGCACGTCGCCCTTCTTCACCGAGTCACCGGATTCGAACTCGATCGCTTCCACTTCGCCGGGCACCTGCGCGGTCACGTTGACGCCGTTCACGGCGTTCACGGTGCCCACGGCTTCCAGAATCGACGCCCAGTTGTCCTGGCGGGCTTCGTAGGTGGAAACGGCGGCGGCGGGCTGCGGCATGTTGTCGAAGAAGTCGTTCATCATCTTGCCCATGAACGCCTTGAAGCCAAAAATAAGGCCGAAGACGACAGTCAGGATGATCAGCATGATCACCATGCGCTTGCTGAAGATGCGCTTACTCATTGACCTAAACCCCTGATGTGCGGCTGTATTTTAGTTGTTTGCCCGTAGGCGGAGGGGGGATTCATCCGGCGGCCCCGTCGTCAGGCAATGGTCCTTGTTGCGCACGTCTCTGCAGAGACGCGCTGTTTGCATCCTTGTCGATGATCGACGGACTGAATCGACCCCGAAGTGTGAACAGAAATTAAACAGGCATCAAGCGCCGGATCATGACAGTCCGGCTGCGTCATCCGACTTGCGTGGCGAGACGCTCCAGAACCGTATTCAAGTGTCGAAAACCGAGTTCTGTGCAGGCGGCCCGCTGTTCGTCCGCCACCAGCAGCCCCTGCGCGCGGCTGGACGCCAGCGCCGCGTTGATGGTCTCGGCCTCAAGACCGGTGCGTTGCGACAACATCGTAATCGGTACGCCTTCCACCAGACGCAACCCGTTCAGCAAGGCTTCCAGCAGCGGTTCATCAATCACGGTGAGGGCGCGCCGCGCGTTCAACGGGTCGGCCAGATAATGCTCGGGCATGCGTGTTTTCTGAAAGCGCAGTAATTCCCGGTCGGTGGTGACCTTGCCGTGGGCGCCGGCGCCGATCGCCAGATAATCGCCGAACCGCCAGTAATTCAGGTTGTGCCGGCAGCGCCGCCCGGGCCGCGCGAACGCCGACACTTCGTAGCGTTCGAAGCCCTGCGCGGCGAGCAAGCCCAGCCCCTGCTCTTCCAGGTCGGCGCGGCTGTCACCGTCGGGTTGCTCCGGCGGCGCGCGGAAGAAGGCGGTATTCGGTTCGATGGTCAGCTCGTACCAGCTCAGGTGCGCGGGCTCCAGCGCCACCGCCTGGCGCAGGTCATCTAGCGCCTGCGCGGGCGTTTGCCCCGGCAGGGCGTGCATCAGGTCCAGATTGAAATTGTCGAAGCCGGCGTCGCGGGCGTCGGCGGCGGCGCGCAGGGCTTCTTCGGGCCCGTGGATGCGGCCCAGCGCTTGCAGATGCCGCGCATTGAAACTCTGCACCCCGATCGACAGCCGGTTGATGCCCGCCGCCCGGAAGCCTGCGAAGCGGCCGGTTTCCAGGGTGCCGGGGTTGGCTTCCAGAGTGATTTCGATGCCGTCGCTGAAGCTCAGCCGTTGCCGCAGCCCCTCGAACAGGGCGGCGTAGAAGTCCGCGCTCATCAGGCTGGGCGTGCCGCCGCCGATGAAGATCGCCTCCAGGGGGCGGCCGCGCACCCAGTGCAGGTCCTGGTCCAGGTCGGCGAGCAGAGCGTCCAGGTAGGCGCGCTCCGGCAGCTCCGACTGGCGCTCATGGGAGTTGAAGTCGCAGTAGGGGCATTTGCGCACGCACCAGGGCACGTGCACATAGAGCGTCAGCGGCGGGGCGGCGAGCATGGAATTACTCAGGGGGTTCTCGCAGGGCGTCCATCAAGGCCTTCAACGCACGGCCGCGGTGGCTGATGCGGTTCTTCTCCGCCGGCTCCATTTCCGCCGCGGTGACGCCCAGCTCCGGAATCAGAAAATGCGGGTCGTAGCCGAAGCCGCCGTTGCCGCGCGGGGCGAGCAGAATCTCGCCTTCCCAGGTGCCCTGGCAGATCAGCGGCGTGGGGTCGTCCGGGTGGCGCATCAATACCAGCACCGCCTGATAGCGGGCGGTGCGGGGCGCATCCGGCAGATCGCCGAGCATGTCGATCAGCAGCGCGTTGTTCTTGGCGTCGCTGGCGTCGGCGCCGGAGAAGCGCGCCGAATAGATGCCCGGCGCACCATTCAGCGCGTCCACTTCCAGGCCGGAATCGTCGGCGATCGCCGGCAGGCCGGTGTGCGCCGCCGCGTTGCGCGCCTTGAGAATGGCGTTTTCAACGAACGTCAGGCCGGTTTCTTCCGCTTCCGGCACCTGGAAGTCGCTTTGCGGCACCACCTTCAGCGCCAGCGGTTCCAGAATGGCGCGCATCTCATCCAGCTTTTTCTGGTTGCCGGAGGCGAGTACGAGAGTATCCATGGTCGAGATCCTGATGATCCGAGAGAGTGATTAGAGCGTCACCCGGTAAATGGCGATTTCCCCGAACAGGTTGGGCCAGGCCCGGGTCAACCGGCCGCTGCGGTGATGGCGATTGACCACCTGCCGCTCGATGATGCGGATGTTCCGCTCACGGCAATGGGCTTCGAAATCCTTCACCGTGCACAGGTGAATGTTGGGCGTGTCGTACCACTCATAGGGCAGCGCCGAGGACACCGGCATGCGGCCCTTGAAGCCCAGATAGGAGCGCACCCGCCAGTGCCCGAAGTTGGGGAAGGTGATGATCGCTTCGCGGCCCACCCGCAACATCTCGTCGAGAATGCTGTCCGGGCGCAGTACCGCCTGCAGCGCCTGGGTCATCACCACATAGTCGAAGCGGTCGCTCTGGAAGTTGCCCAGGCCCTTGTCCAGGTCCTGTTCAATCACATTGACGCCCTTGGCGAAGCAGGCGGCGATGTTGTCCTGGTCGATCTCCAGGCCGTAGCCGTTCACCTGCCTGTCGTCCTGCAGATGGGCGAGCAGATCGCCGTCGCCGCAGCCCAGGTCGAGCACCCGCGCGCCCTTGGGAATCCAGCGGCTGATCAAGGCCAGATCATCACGCATTGGAAGTGGCCTCCGCGACACGGCCCATATAGGCGCCGAACAGTTTGCGGTACTCCGGAATCGGCAGCAGGAAGGCGTCGTGGCCCTTGGGCGTGTCGATCTCCGCGTAGCTCACATTGCGGCCCACCTGCACCAGGGCGTTGACGATTTCCCGGCTGCGTTCCGGCGAGAAGCGCCAGTCGGAGTTGAACGACATCACCAGGAAGTTGCAACGGGTGTCGGCGAGGGCGTCCTCCAGGGTGCCGTCGCACTCGCGCGCCGGGTCGAAGTAATCCAGTGCCTTGGTCATCAGCAGGTAGGTGTTGGCGTCGAAATTGCGCGAAAAGGTCTCGCCCTGGTGGCGCAGGTAGGACTCCACCTGGAATTCCACGTCGAAGCCGAAATGAAACCGCCCGGAGCGCAGGTCACGGCCGAACTTCATGCGCATGGCGTCGTCGCTGAGATAGGTGATATGCCCGACCATGCGCGCCAGGATCAGCCCCTGGCGCGGGTAGGTGTCGTGCAGATAGTAACGCCCGCCGTGGAAATTCGGGTCGGTGAGGATCGATTGCCGGGCCACCTCGTTGAACGCGATATTCTGCGCCGACAGCTTCGGCGCCGCCGCGATCACCACCGCGTTGGCCAGCCGGTCGGGGAAATCCATCGACCACTGCAGGGCCTGCATGCCGCCCAGGCTGCCGCCCACCACCGCCGCCCAGCGCTGGATGCCCAGGGCGTCCGCCAACTGGGCCTGGCTTTTCACCCAGTCCTTGACCGTCATCATCGGGAAGTCCGGCCCCCAAAGCTGGCCGGTTTCCGGGTTCTGGGAGCCGGGCCCGCTGGAGCCGTGGCAGCCGCCCAGGTTGTTGGGGCAGACCACGAAGAAGCGGTTGGTATCGATCGGCTTGCCCGGCCCGATGCAGCTGTCCCACCAGCCCGGACGCGGGTCATCGGCGCTGTGATAGCCGGCGGCGTGGTGGTGGCCGGACAGCGCATGGCAGATCAGCACCGCGTTGGAGGCGTCCGCGTTGAGGGTGCCGTAGGTCTCATAGACCAGATCGTAAGACGGCAGCACCCGTCCGCACTCCAGCTCCAGGGGCTGGTCCACGTGCAGGGTTTGCGGTTGTACCAGGCCTACGGAGTCCTGGGGAATCGTTTCGGGCATTTCGGGCAACCATCCAAAGGTGGGGCAAAGTCTATCGACCGCCCCCTGGCCGTGCAACGCGAGCGAGCGGCCAGCTTTTGCAGTTTTTTATCGGCGCCGGGCAGGCGCGCCGGCGCGCACGCTTTAGCATGGGTCCGGCTCGTTTCAAACCGAGAGCGGTCAAAGGAGAGCATCATGAGCAAGCAACTGGACGGCAAACGGGTGGCGATCCTCGCCACCGACGGCTTCGAGGAATCCGAACTGGCGGTTCCGCAATCCACCCTGCGCAGCTACGGCGTCGAGGTGCACGTGATAGCGCCCAGCAAGGACGGCATTCGCGCCTGGGCGGAAACCGACTGGGGCGACACCTATGAGGTGGACAAGGCCCTGGACCAGGCCCAGCCCGAGGACTACCACGCCCTGGTACTGCCCGGGGGCCTGTTCAACCCGGATGAGCTGCGCCTCAATGAACAGGCGCTGGACTTCGTGCGCGCCTTCTTCAAGGCCGGCAAACCGGTGGCGGCGATCTGCCATGCGCCCTGGATTCTGATCAACGCCGGCGTGGTCGAGGGTCGCACCCTGACGTCCGTGCCCTCGGTGGCACAGGACCTGCGCAACGCCGGTGCCACCTGGGAAGACCAGGAAGCGGTGGTCGACAACGGTCTGGTCACCAGCCGCACGCCCAAGGACCTGGACGCCTTCTGCAAACGCTTGATGGAAGAACTGGCGGAAGGCCGCCACCAGAAGCAGCACGCCTGAGGCGTGGCGGGCCGCCCCCGGGCGGCTCCGTTCCTTCCCTGGCCTACAGCAGCGGGCTGAACGCGCTTTCGTCGCCCTGGCGTTCCGCGTCCAGGCTGTGGTCCAGCAGGCGGTGCACTTTTTTGCGCTGCTCCTCCCGGTCCACATCGACGATAATCAGATAATGCCCCTTTCGAATGTCGTCCAGATACGGCTTGAGATGGTAATTGGCGTGGGAGATCCCACGGATACCTCCGGCCCAGGCCCCGTGTGAACCGAAGAACAACACGCTCACCATCACGCCCCAGAAGCCGATTTCCAGCCCCCAGGGATCGATACCGCTCAGTGCCCAGCCCACCAGCAGGCCGATCACCGCGCCCACCACGGCCCCGTAGAAGCCGGTGGTCATGATGTTGGTGTCTTCCCATGGCGTGGTCGCATGGATACCCTCGCGGCTCAGTTCGCCGTTGTCGCGGGCCATGACGTGCACCCGATTAGTGCCGATTTCCGACTGTTCGATGTTTTTCAGGGCTGTTTTCACCTGATCCATGCTGTTTACGAGGTAATACACTCTAAACATGGTGATGCGCTCCTTATCGCCGGATCACTTATCCTTTGGAAAACACATGGTGCCCGGGGGAGCGTAAACAAGGGGTAGAGAAAGAGGGAAGGGAGACGATGAGTCGTCGTGAACCACTGGACCGGCTGTACGCGCTGGTCGCCAATGAAGAAGACGCGCGCACCTGCCGCGACATCAGCGAAGAAGCCTGCCGGGAAGTGCCCGGTAATTTCTTCAAGATCATTCTCGCCAATGTGCTGACCAAGATCGGCGACCTGCTGATCAACCCCAAGACCGTGCTCGCCTGGCTGATCGGCGCGGTGGGGGCGCCCGGGGCGCTGGCCGGCCTGCTGGTGCCGATCCGCGAATCCGGCTCGCTGATCCCGCAGCTGGCGATCGGGGCCTGGATGCGCCGCCACCCGGTGCGCAAGGGCTTCTGGGTGTTCGGCTCGGTGCTGCAGGGGGCCTGTGTGCTGGCCATGGCGGCGGCGGTCTGGTGGCTGCAAGGCCTGGCCGCCGGGCTCGCCATCGTCGGCCTGCTGGTGGTGTTCAGCCTGGGGCGCGGCTTTTGCTCGGTGGCGATGAAGGACGTGCAGGGCAAGTGCATCCCCAAGGCCCGCCGGGGCCGCCTCACCGGGTTGGCGTCCACCCTGTCCGGGGCGGCGACGCTGGCGGTGGGGGTGTCCCTGTTCGGCGGCGACAGCGAGCCGGGCATGCTGTTCTACACGGTGCTGCTGCTCGCCGCCGGCCTCGCCTGGTGGCTGGCGGCCACGGTGTTCGCCAAGGTGGACGAGTTCCAAGGCGAGACCGCCGGCGGCGGCCACGCCCTGCGCCAGGCGTTCGAGAGCCTGGGCCTGCTGGTCAGTGACGCGCCCTTCCGCGACTTCGTGATCGCCCGGGCGCTGCTGATGGCGTCCGCCCTGGGGTCGCCGTTTCTGGTGGTGCTGGCCCAGAACCGGGCCGACGGCGCCGCCCTGCTGGGCGGCTTCCTGGTGGCGTCCAGCCTGGCCAGCACGGTCAGCGCCAGCGTCTGGGGCTATATGGCGGACGCCTCCAGCCGCCAGGTGATGATCCGCGGCGGTGCCCTGGCGGCGCTGGTGTGTCTGGGCGTGGCGGCGGTGGCCCTCGCCGACCCCGCCTGGAACGGGCTCACCTGGTTCTATCCGGTGGCGTTCTTCGTGCTCAGCATCGCCCATTCCGGCGTCCGCATCGGCCGCAAGACCTATCTGGTGGACATGGCCGGCGGCACCAAGCGCACCGACTACACCGCCGTCAGCAACACCGTGATCGGCGTGCTGCTGCTGGTGCTGGGCGGTGTCAGCGCGGCGGTGTCCCTGTTGGGTGCCCAGTGGGCGCTGTTGCTGCTGGGCGCCATGGGCGTTCTGGGGACGTTTTGGTCCTGGAAGCTTAAGGAAGTGGAGTAGTCGCGGGCGGCGGTTTCACGGCGCTCAGAACAGCGGCCAGAAGTACACCGCCGCCGCGCCCGCGGCCACCACGCCGGCCAGGCTGAACAGCGCCAGAGCGCCGTCATGGGCGGCCAGCGCCAGGGCATAGAAGGCGATGATCAGCGCCGGCACCGCCGCCGCGAAGGGCACCAGTTCCAGCGGTATCATCGCCGCCGCCAACACCAGGCACAGCGCCGCGCCCAGGCGGTTGAACGGCCACACCGTGAGGGCCCGCAGCCGGGGCTTGAGCAGCCGGTCGATGCGCTCCGTCCAGGGCCGCACCTTCTCCACCGCCGCGCGGAACCTGGCCCGCTCGAACGACATCTGGCGCAGCCGCCCGGGCACCCAGGGCGCACGTTTGCCGAACACCAGCTGGCCGGCCACCAGCATGATCAGCAGCGCGCTCAGCGTGGGCACCCCGGGGATGGCGCCGGTGGGCAGCAGCACCATCAGCGTCGGCGCCAGCAGCAAGGGCCCGAAGCCCCGCCCCTGCATGGTCTCCACCACCGATACCAGCGACAGCTCGCTGCCGTCCGGCTCGTCCGCCAGCTTAACGAGAATGTCTGTCAGCCCCAGGGCCGGTTCGTTCGCGGGCACGGGTTCTCCTGATCCTTGTGGAAACGGGTGACGTTCCAAGTCCCGCTTAGCCTGTCGCAAAACGGCCGGGCCCGGCTATCAAACCGGCGTGAAGATTTACCTTTTATAACGATTTTGGGTAAAGTCAGTAGGCTTTATTCAATAATAACGGGATAAATGGAGATTCCCTTTGAAACCGATAAAACGACAACTTCTGTTGCTTGCTACCACCGCTCCCCTGATGCTCACCCCCATCGCGGCCCAGGCCGCGGCCGCCGACGGCAGCGGGGGCGTATTTGGCCTTGGCGCCTCGCGGGACGAAAGCAACATCGGTGAATTCATTGAAAAGGAGGGTGGTCCACCGATGGAATCGGCCGACGCCGCCTGGGGCGCGGACCTGTACGTGGGCTATGCTTTCAATCGCTATGTGACGCTGCGTTTCGGCCAGCGCTTCCTGGGCGGCGGCGAGGCGGATTCCAGCATCGGCGCCACCACGGTGAAGGTGGACGGCGACGGTATTTATTTCGCCGCGGACCTGATGTGGCCGGTCACCGACGGCTTCGCCATTGGCGGCACCTTCGGCAACCAGAGCATTGACGCCGATGTGGAGGTGGATCAGGGGCGTTTCAGCACCACCGTCACTGAAGACGCCCGTGACTTCTATTATGGCCTGCGGGCTCGCTGGGCGATGGGCGAAACCGCGTCCTTCATTGCCTCTTACAACCTTTATAGTTTCGAGGTGGACGACGCCAGTGAAGACCTCGAGTTCGACAGCCTCGGGTTCGGCTTCGAGTGGCGCTTCTAAGCGCCCTCCCGCCCGGTCTTCTCGAACAGTAAGTCCCAAACGCCGTGGCCCAGACCGGCGCCACGGCGCTCGAATTTAGTCTCCGGGCGCCAGCCCGGGCGCTCCGCGAAACCGCCCTGGCCCGCCGTATTCACGAAGCCGGCTGAGTCGTTCATCACCGCCATCATGTGCTCGGCGTAATCCTGCCAGTCCGTCGCCATATGCAGCACGCCACCGAGGCGCAGCTTGGTGTTCACCAGCGCCACCCAGTCCGGCTGCACGATGCGCCGTTTGTGGTGCTTTTTCTTGTGCCAGGGATCGGGGAAATAGAGCTGCAACCGGTCCAGGGAGCCGTCAGGGATGCACAGCTTGAGGATGTCCACGGCGTCGTCGCAGTAGGTGCGCAGGTTGCTCAGGCCGCGCTCCTGGATTTCCAGCAGCAGGGCGCCGACACCGGGCCGGTGCACCTCGATGCCGATAAAGTCCTTGTCCGGTTCCGCTTCCGCCATCCCGGCCAGGGACTGGCCCATGCCGTAGCCGATTTCCAGCACCCGGGGCGCGTCGCGGCCGAACTCCGCCCGCGCATCCAGCACGCCCTGGGCCCGTTCCAGACCATAGCGGGGCCACAGTGTGTCCAGCGCCTTGCGCTGGCCATGGGTGAGCCGGCCTTCGCGCAGCACGAAGCTGCGTACCCGGCGCATCACCTTGCCGGTTTCCGGGTCTTTGTCCTGGTGTAGAAAATCGAGCATGGCTATTAGGGTCCGAAACAACGTCTCTGGTATCCCGCCGGGTGGCTAACGCCACCCTTTCGCGGGCAGGCCCGCTCCCACGGAGCGCGCTAAATGAGCCCTTCGCCGGGCGACGAGGGATTGGCGTACACCCGCTTGGGCATGCGTCCGGCCAGGAAGCCTTCGCGGCCCGCTTCAATGGCTTTTTTCATGGCGCCGGCCATCAGCACCGGCTTGTTGGCGTGGGCCACGGCGGAATTCAGCAGCACGCCGTCGCAGCCCAGCTCCATGGCCAGGGTGGCGTCGCTGGGGGTGCCCACGCCGGCGTCGACGATGATCGGCACCTTGGCCTGCTCCATGATCAGCAGCAGGCTGTGCGGGTTGAGAATGCCCAGCCCGGAGCCGATCAGCGAGCCCAGCGGCATCACCGCCACGCAGCCCATGTCTTCCAACTCCTTGGCGACGATCGGGTCGTCGTTGGTGTAGACCATCACCTGGAAGCCGTCGTCCACCAGCTCCCGGGCCGCCTTCACGGTACCGGCGATGTTCGGGTAGAGGGTCTTCTGGTCGCCCAGCACCTCCAGCTTCACCAGGCTGTGGCCGTCGAGCAGCTCGCGGGCCAGCTTGCAGGTGCGCACCGCGTCCTCGGCGTTAAAGCAGCCGGCGGTGTTGGGCAGGATGGTGTAGCGCTCCGGGCTGACGAAATCCAGCAGGTTGGGCTCGTCCGGGTTCTGGCCCAGATTGGTCCGCCGCAGGGCCACGGTGACGATCTCCGCGCCGCTGGCCTCGATGGCGTCACGGGTTTCCTCGAAATCCTTGTACTTGCCGGTGCCGATCAGCAGCCGGGAGGCGTAGGTCTTGCCGGCGATGGTGAGTAGATCTTCGCTCATGGTCGATTCCGTGTTGGGAGGTTCTGCATTCTGGTGAGCCGTGCCCGCCATCCCTGGCGCGACGCCGTGCCTGTCGGGTCGCCCGGCCCGGACATCCGTGTCCGGTCGTAAATCGCGCTGCGAAGCTTGCTTCGGTCGCGATTTACCCCCCTCCGATCGCATGGACGACTTCAACGGTGTCGCCCTCTCGCAGGGTATGGGTGTCGTGTTCGCTCTTCGGCACGATCTCCCGGTTCACCTCCACGGCGAGCCGCCGGCCGGTGAGGTTCAGCTCCGCCACCAGATCGGTCACCGTGGTGCCGTTGAAGGTGTGGGGGTCGCCGTTAACGATCAGATTCATAGCGCTTTCACCAGGGACCAAGTCAGCCACAGCCAGCCGATGATCAGTGCCAGGCCGCCCAGCGGGGTCACCGCGCCGAGCCATTTCTGGCCGCTCAGCACCAGCACGTAAAGACTGCCGCTGAACACCAGCATGCCGGCGAACAGAATCCAGCCGGCGGCGACCAGCCCGGACGCGCCGAACTGCTTGGCCAGCAGCCCGGTGAGCAGTAACGCCAGCGCGTGGTAGAAGTGGTACTGGCTGGCGGTGCCCCAGATTTCCAGCATCGGGCCGTCCACCCGGGCCTTCAGCCCGTGGGCGCCGAACGCGCCGAGCAGCACGGCCAGGGCGCCGTTGAGCGCGCCCAGAATCAGCAGCAGTTTCATAATCGGCAGTGTGTAATGAGTGTGGGCGGCAGTATAAAAGATGTGGAGCCAAAAGGGGGCGTCCACAACCCCGGCCCGCCCATAAAAAAGGTTCATCGCGGATTACCGGGAAAAGCGGCTTTGATCTTCAGGAAGAAGTAGTCGCTGTCCCGGTAGCCATAGGCCATGCGCTTGATGA
>FUFK010046827.1_pt1 | contig 21139 bp, 30 predicted proteins | sample 1021851 | NCBI WGS metagenome assembly FUFK01 (sample SAMEA51879418, study PRJEB19060) | metagenome
TTTAGCCTCATATCAGGAGGGAAGGATCTGGGTTCTTCTTTAGCTGCCTTATCTTTTACCTGTAGTGTCTGGACTTTGGTAGTAGCTTTAGTGTCCGGAATCAATTCTTGGTCATAAGCATAAAACACTTTGCCATCTTGATCCTCGACCATAAAATACTCACCATTGTCGAGTTCACTAATTTTTTTAACTCTAGAACCAGTCTTTTTGTGTTGATAAAGCATAACTAAGATCAAAGTATTACCCTTGATCTTAGTTTACCTCATCTAGCTGACTGTGCGACCTATTATGTACTGCTCAATATCATTGTAGTTAGGAGCTTCATCAGGCTGGATGTAGCATACTTCACATACAATGTATCCTTTCTTACCCGCATCTACNTCTGCNTNGGATANGTANAAACCNTTNNCNNCNGNAGTAGCGTTAGCACCTGNTTTACTAAATACTTTGTAAGTAGTTGCAGCAGTNATTGANTTATANNCNNNNCCTGNATGTAATGCACCNCCAGCAGCTGTACCAGAAGCTNTAANAAATGGGTTNNNACTNNANCCTTCAACGCCAGCNGCGAAGAAGATAGCACCNGANCCACCATCACCTGTTCCNTCTNNTGTNGATGTGATGTTTGCCTGAGCANNTCCNTCTGNAANNCCAGAAGCTGCTACAGGTGAACCACCATTACTACGTCCGAATGAGATTGCGTCACCAGTTGCGGCATAAATACCAGAAGCAACACGACCATCCCAACCAGATGCAACAGATACTGCAGCACGATAAACATAAGAAGGAAGAGTTGAACTACCTGAGATCACCATTCCTGTTATGTCTGTACGTGTGCTGTCATTTCTGTAAGGTGAAGGAACAATAACATCTGCTGATGAAACCTTTGCACCTACTTTACCTGTGACTTCTGCGTAACCACGTTGTTGGAAATATCTGTAGCCTGGAACTGCGAGTACAGAAGTAGGACCTCCTGAACTCTTGTCATTAGNGCNNNNATCGNTAGTATCAANATTNTTGTACCAACCGTTNAGAGCCTCTGTAAAGTTACCAGGGTANATTTTCTTAGCTGATAAATAAGACATTTATTTCTCCTTTAATTTTACTTATTTTATTTAATTACTAGATGCTGCCNTCATCTGATACGAAACTAAATGCTGTTGTAACGAANTCTTTGTTTAGACTNTCGAAACCAGCGTATAGNTGCCAGATCAATATGATAAATCTACTGAAATCATCATTATTATTAATGAGCACCTGTGCGTTAGGTCCACCAATACCAACACCAATTGCTTGTGGTCCAAAGAAGAATCCTTGTGCAACTTCTAGTGAAGAGTAGCTACTGCCACCATCAATAGATGCTGTGATGTTCTTAGTTGGGAAGTTGGTTGATTCGAAGAACTTAACACCTTCAAACTGTACGCCTGTTGGCATCACTGGTTCACCTGCAAGGAAGTAAGCTTGTCCAGCCTGAGGTCCTTGGAAGAAACTAGCGTTGTTAGGAATCATAGGATTGCCCATGTACATTCCTTGACCAGGAGCACCAGCGTAACGTGCGATTTCTCTGAAGTCACTGTCACGACGTAAGTGCATCATGAATGTTGGATCAACTAAGCAACGATATAAACCGTCTGCATATGTTGGAACATTTCTCTTACGTAAATCTTTAACAACAGTTAAAAGGTCAGTTTTCACTGAGAACTGTTGAGTTTGAGCTGCATATTCAGCTGCTGTGTATGAAATACGTCCAGAAGAGTCTTTTGTTTTGCTACCAGCGAAGAAATATCCACCTTGTGAAGAGGATGCTGCTCCGTTAGTTTCTGCTTTTGCAAGCTCGTCAATGAATACTCTATCTCTCCACCTTCTGTAATCGTCTAAAAGTGTAAGTGAGCCTATGCTCTGGTGGAACATATTTAAGTTACCAGTATCTAAAAGAAGACGCTGTGCTGTAACTAGAGTTTCACGAGCAATTTTAAAGGTACTTGGCTGTGTAGTATCACCTGGATCTGCAGGACCTGTGTACTCTTTAAGTACTACAAGTACCTTTTCCTTTGTGATGTTACGGCTGTTTGCTGTACCAATAGTTTGATCGGCAATACGCTCTCTAGAGTCCTTAGTACCTGGTGTTCCCCAGAACTTATATCTATCTAGTTGAACCGTTTGCCCGGGTTGGCGTGAAAAGTCGTGTACCACTACTGGTTCAACGGCCATTTCAGCCACGTATGCTGGGTGGGGCCTATATAGCTCCGCACCTAGAATCTTTGGAAAGTCATTATCAATGAACACTTTGCTTTATCCTCCAAAAAGCGGCAGTAAATGTTTTATCGGGTAAAAGAGTTAGACGTTATTTCCGTCCTATCTATAAATTAAATTTTAGCAGTACATAATTTTTTACAAAAAGAAGTATGCACTGCTACAGAGCTAAGCCCTACTCCATTACGAATAACTTATTCTGTACGGTGTTTGGCTGTGCTTGGTTAAGCATTCTCCATGCGTTCTGTGGATCACGAGACATAGTGTCATTAAATGAACCCCAGAAATTCTCTGGTTGCTGTGGTGCAGCTGCCTCTGGAGGTGCTGGGAAATTTGTTGCAGCTTGTGTAGCAGAAGTGTTAACACCGTTCGCAGGTTGCTGTGCAACTGGAGCTGTTGGATAACCTTGTGTTTCTAATTGCTGCTCATTCTCATAAACAGGACATGGTCCTTCTGGTCCAAAATACTTAAGTGTGTAATCACTTAATACGTCTGGGTTAGTAAGTATTTCGTTGTAAGCAAGATTCTCTTGGTGCTCTTGTACAGCAAAATCTGCATATCCTTTTATTAATCCTTGTGCTTCGTTACCCCACTGAACAGCACTATCTAGCATCCCTTCTAGGTTTAGGGCGTACTGGTTTAGAACGGCTGGTGCCTCTACCCCGAATGCGTCCATTACCTGCCTGCTCTCTGGACTCATTCCTATCTGTGCTTGGATTGCGTCTAGCTCCGCTGCTGAGGGAGTCGAGGAGGTTTGGGAAGAGTTGACCGAGGATACCTGGCTGGCCGACGAGATCTGGGGAGCCGAGGCTGGCGTAGTTTGGCTGTTGCCTGCTTGTCCGTAATTCGCTGGTCCGTATTGTGTCGCCGTCTGAGAGAGTTGACCCTGGAACGGGGATTGAACTGGTGTACTCAGGACGTTCATNACNTTGTTGAACGCCGATTCCCATGGATTGCCCTCTGGTGCCGCCGCCGGTTGGGATTGGGGGGCGTACTGAGTAGGGTTTGATTGGTAGCTGGGGGCTGCCTGAGGTACCGCTTGTGGGTAACTCGTACCCACTTGATAAGCCTGAGGTGCCGGTGCCTGTGCCTGTGCCTGAGGTGCCGGTGCCTGTGGAGCCGGAGCTACGTAACTGCTTGGAGCTACTGTCGCTGCTGGTGCTTGGCTCATCTGTGGGGTCGATTGGACGGTAGCGTCCTGCATAACTCATCTCCTTTTGTAATGCTTCTAATGTTCGATACAGATAGGGCGTCATGTCCAGTCTTGGGTCTGCCGCCATTGGTAAGTCTGGTGATTGAGGGTGAGGAGTCTGCATCATTCCCCCCACTAACTTTGCGAATTGAGAGTATGCACCCTGTAATTCGTTCACCATCCTGAAAGGGAACCCTGATAACATGGCCGCCCTTTCCTCATCCGTTTTGCTTGGAAAGAGGTATTTCAATGCTTCTATGCTATCAACGCCTAATTCTTGAAGATTTCTTACAACAATAGAATTATTGAGAGTATCTTGTGTTGAATCCTCATAAACAGGACCTAACCATCTCCATTGAATACTGACATCCCCATCAGGAATTAATCCCTTTACTCCGGGTGGTATCTGCTGAGCTTTCAAAGAAGCCATTAATAACTGCTTTATTTGTTCTTCATAGAACTTCATTGCTCCTTCATAAAGCTCTACTTCTTGTGGAGAAGCATCTTCAGGAAGATCTACTGGTTTCTCTAGTCCTACTGCAGCAGCTAGAGTTTCACGGAACAACTGTTCTTCTTGAAATATTATTAGCTCTAAACAACGACATATTCCATACGTATATATAGAAGCAGATTTCTTTTTAGCTGTTGCTGCAACCCTACCAAACAAGGATTTATATTCAGTAGCTGTTACTCCAGCTGAAATAGATAATTCATCTACTCCTCCCAGAGCTGTTCTTATTTCTTCTCTATATTGTCTAGAGAAAGAATTTTGATCTCCAGTGATAGCGTCAGGGACTATATAACCAACACGATCATTTGGTTCTAAATTAGCTATAACTCTTGGTACTCTTATCTGACCATCAACACCACGGGATAAAGGATCTGATTTAAATCTAGATTGACTTAAAGGATTCATGCCAGCAAAACCAGAGTTAGCGGCAATTGAAGGTCTTTGAACTGTAGACTCACCTGATTCCATCAAGTCTGTTTTAGGTCTCGAAGATAGTAAGGTTGGATTACCAAAGAACTGCACATTCTTACGCATAGTGCGTATCATTTCATCGTGAGTACAAATATGGTTAGCTAAAGCATCAAACTCACCTACTCCTTCAGCTGAGAATCCTTTTGCATTGTTGAAGATCTCTACACAAGGAATAAATCCTAAAGTATTAGTAAATGTCTTAGTCTTACCTGCTAAACCTTGATAAGTAGAGTCAAAAGATATTTCCCCTTCAGAGTGTGTTTCTTGAATTACCTTCTTCTTAATAGATAATCTAATATATCTTCTAGATCCACCAGCTCCTAACATATCAGGACCACTGATGCTCTGATTGATTACTTCCTGTTGATATCCCGATCCTTGACGTACTTTATAGCTATATATAATTACAACTTCATCAAGTTGACCATCAATATTGTAATAACTTCTATATTCGTGCTTACGAAAATAATATAATCTGTAATTAGTCTTAGTGGGTCTAATGTAAAAAATACCTTGTCCATCACAAAGAAAGTAATCCCATATAGAATCTAGTCTAGTATCAAGCTGGTTATATTTAATTACTCTATCTACAAAATCTTTTCTTTGATTTCCAAAGTTATCTTGAGCTGGGAAGAACTCTACCCCTTGTCTTATCCCAAAAAGTTTCATCTGGGCAAGGTGTGAAGCCACTATGCCAGTGTCTATCATTCCTCCACCATCTTTGTTGAGGTAAGAGTCTATTATCTCTTTTAATCTAGTTTTAGGATCGCTGTTTCCCATTTACTATCCTTTACGCTTACCTTTATACATCTTAGCAGCTCTAGCAGCTTTGCCAGCTTTTGCTGCCGTTTTGGTATTCTTTACGAATTGTTTTCCTTTTCTACTTCCGGCTCTTTTTTTACGATCAGTTTCTTCCCTTTCTTCTTTAGAAAGTTTTGCCCACGCACTCTCTGGTAAGTAACGTTTAGTATAACCTTTTCGTATTGCCTTATCAGCCATCTTTCTTCTTCATGTCCTTAACAAAACTATCAAGAAAGTCTTGCATTACATCTGCTTGTGAAGCATGTAACTTAGCTGATTTTCTTAACTGGCCAGGCATGGCTTTTATCTTTGCTGGAATTTCCATTACTTTTTAGAGTCTTTGTATTTTTTAGCGGCATTTTTTGCCTTACTACGTTTTTCATATTCATCCTTTGTCATCCACTTCTCTTTACCCCATTTCTTCAGATCTTTCTGTTTCTTTCCTTGCCCACCTTTATATCCTCCACCAGCTTTCTTATATGCTGCTGCAACCATCTGAGCCTTTCTTGCACTCCACTGTCCAGGCTTTCCTCCCTTACTCCCTGCTGTGATACGTTTCTTAATCCGTTCACGTAAGGCTGGTTTTGTATATTTGGAATCATCTTGTGCCATTTTTAATTAAAAATACTTTTCTCCACCTTCTTCCAAATGTTGTTGTCTTATATAATCTCTCATTCTTTCAGGATTGTTTTTAAGCTGTTCATAGAGATTTTTATCTATCCTTTTACCTCCAAATTCAACTGAATTGTCTGGCATAACCTCCATCTTGAAAGGATTAAAAGCTACGTTTTGACCTCCTGTTAGTGCTCCTACATTACCTACTTGATCCATAGAAGGAGTTCCTACAGCTATAGGAGTACGGCTGGTTCCTTGAGGAGGGTTTAGTTTAGAAGGTAAAGGTTTTCCTTGTTGTTTAGCTGCTTCAATCAATCTGTTCATATCTTCTTGAGACACTCCCCGACTCAACGCCCCCTGAAACATAGAACTATTACCCGGTCCGTACCCGCCACCATAATTAAACATGATTTACACCATACTTTTCTAATATTCTACTCTTCGTTTACTTCGTATCTAAAAGGATCATTTAATCTATTTAAAACTAAACCTGGTCCTTTTACATTCCATTCAATCAAATCTCCGTCAATCCAGCCTAATTCATTATGTATTTCTTCTGGTAAGTTTAGTGATAGCTCACCGTCTGAGGCTTCTTTTACTTCTAAAACATAACTCATTTGTCTATAAGCTTTTCTACTAGTTTATCAAGCTTATTATGGATTGCTCTGAAATGGTCATTCATTTCTTGCAGTTCTCTAACGAAATCTACTTTCAAAACATATTCNANNGGCATACGGTTCACATGTTCCTCCAACGCATTAATACGTAATCTTTGATTCTCTACTGTTTGTATAGCATCCCTTAATCTCTCACGATGCCTTTCTAANACTTTACTGGCNATCCATCCACCTCCTGTNAGAGAGGAGATAACGGCACTAAATATGATNGCAATATACTCAGGTCCCATAGTTCTATTATAACCNTCTATTAAAAGTCTAAATGAAGTTGTCCTTTACGAGCTAANCCATTTACAAGCCAAACTAGAGCATCAACGCAGTCATCATGTCCACTNACTCCAAAGTTAGTTAATTCTTCAAACATNTTTGTAAAATTTCTAAANCTNTTNAATATTATCTTNCTATCTTCAAACATACCCATTATNCCTCTNAAACGNGCAAGTTTATCTGCTCTAAANCCTTTTACAGGATGCCAAATTAAATTATANAANCCTTCNTTAGTTCTGACATACTCTTTTGAAATCAGCTTCTANAGATGCTTGNTATTGGACAGCCTCTGACCANATGTCNCATGTAGAGTANGTAGGAAANTANTTTTCGTTTGCATCCTTACCTATTATTGACCAGTCGTATAGAAGCTCTTTTAGGGCATCTAATTTTTCTAGGTTACCCATGACNCTNATACGTCGNTAATCAATTATNTGAATACGATCTTCNACACGNCCACCAAGAACCATAACNGTGTANTCATTTCTTTCTTTTACACCNGCTGATAAATCAACTCCNATNCCTAACGTATCAAACTCNGTAGATATCTCTGCTTTAACAATTANTTCTGGAGCTAANGATAATTCATTCTGNCTAACTATNTGATTCATNTATTGGAAAGAGAAAGCTATGGGTGCCTGTCTTTTCTTNTCTTTTAANTATTCAAGTGACCACATCTCTGGCCAATAGGATTCTTCTTCTCCTGTTTTAGAATCATTCNNTATNGCCGATAAGATAATNTGTGTCCAATTATTNTGTTCATTAAAAGTAGTNGCNTGNATATCATCATGTCTAAANCTAGTNCCTAAACAAATAGCTCTAGCTCCTTCAAACATNGTAGGTGCTATAACAGCATTCCANTTNTCTTTCATCTGATTTCTAATATCNGGATTAGCAATATCAGCTGATGATTTTATAGCGTCATCAATCATNACTAAATGAGAACGCTTAGATGTAACTGAACCTTTNAANCCAGCNGCACANAATGTAAANTGTTCTTCACCAGTAGTATCTATACCTGCAAANTTATGATCTATTGACCAATATTCATTACTGGTTACGTTTTTAAGNAATCTTACTTTTGGAAATACTTCNTGATATCTTTTACTTTCTATAATTCTTTTNATNGTTGCAGACTTAGATCTAGCAATATCCACGGTGTANGACANGTANAAGACCTGTAAAGGCTGTNTAGCNTGNGTATGAATACCNATAGCCCAAGCAGTNANTAANCCTAATACAGTNGATTTAGCTGACCCTCTAGGAGCTAGTAGNTCAACATTNGGTCCTGCAATNTTTAATAAACANCTACTATCTTCGTTNGTGACAAAATGTCTATGCCAAGTCTTNTGATGTTCTGCNGGTGGTTTATCAGCTACATATTCACAAAAATANCCAAAATCNTCTCTNGCTTTCAGTAATGATTCTTGATTTTTAGGTTTCTTAATCTGNTGCTTACGAGCCGCTGCTTTAGCNTTACGTCTATAAGCAAGNTGGGTATAAGAAGGCACTAATNAATAATTAAGCTACTATTAAATACTAACTTACTTCTTATCTTTTGGCTTNTCTGCTTCTTTCTTATCTTTATAAGTCTTAGCTGCTTTCTTAGCTTTCCTGGCTTTATCNAAAGCTGCAGTACGCTTCTCTTTATCGCTCATCTTAGAGCCATCTTCCTTCTTTTCGTTTTTATTTTTAAAGTACTCAAGAAGCTGAGGTGGCATTTTTTTCTTAGCCATTATGCACCAGTTTTATTTATTCACTTCTCCTTATTTTAACTGCACTATTCCTCCAGTTGCATTCTTGCCCAAACACTCATCGTAGCTTCTTCTAAAGGAGTTTCTATTGGATCATCTTTAAAAATAAACATTAACTCTCTTATAGCCCTATCCGCACCAGCCATAAGCAAACCTTTGCGGTCTCTCATATTGGTAAAACTCTCTATTTCAGAGATGGTGCTTCTTAATTCTTTTTGCATCTGTGCAATTCTTCCTACACCTGCATCTCTTTTGACAGCACCGTTTTCGATATCTTCTCTTAACTTTCTTATATCTTCCTGCATCTCATCTATTTCATATAGTAGTTTCTTCCTGTGATCTGGTTTCTTGTAGTTTTCTTTTATCCACAAATCACAAGGAGCTATGCTACCTTCATATCCTAAAAACCTAGAATAAAGATAGGCTTCAATAATAGAATTATTATCAGAGACAAAAGAGCAAAAAGACTCCTGTGTTGCGGAGTCTAAGTTATCTACCCAGTTATTGAATAGATCAATATCTATAAGCTGATTGTGCCTGTTTACGGTCNCTTTCTTCGTCTCTTTCAGAGAACTNTTGNTTTTGGNNAGCGGTTGCTCTGGTCTCTTCNCCACCTTTGCCAATCGTTTTCCGTTCTTGTTCACCGGCATCCTCCATTTTCTTTTTGGAAAATTCGTAGGCTACACCGGCTGCTTGACGATATTTATCCAGATCAAAATAATCATCTGAATCATAAGTTTTATCAACAGCCATTTTAGTAACCTATGCTAATACTACCAAATTAGAAGTTGCCCATCATACCAGCAAGACCCTGAGCGAAGATGTCTCTACGACCTTCTACAGATTTTTGTCTTTGCTGACGCTTTTTAGAAGATTCTANCTTTTCAAGTAAGTCTGAAAATCTTTTTATGTCAAAATAATTGTCGGTATTCTCTTCCATGGAATTAAGAATTTTTACGTCTCAATTTATTATAACAATAGGTATTCTTCTAGAAATTGAAACCACCTAACAATTGGCCGTATATAGCAGATTCTGATTTTATTTTAGCAATGTCTCTTGCACCTTCATTCTTTATCTTCTGTGTCTCTTTGTCTATATCCCCTTGAAGATTAGTTAAACCAGCACTATAAAGGAATTTTCTGGTATCCCTAATATTTTGTTTTCCTTCTTCTAGCTCTGCAATTGTTCTACCTTCTTTGAAATAGTCAGCAAAATCAGGAGTTTCTATATTAGTTTTAGAAGCTAGGTCTCCTTTGTAACTAGGCATTAAGGAAGGATCAAAATTAAACTTACGTCTCTTAGTTTTATTACCTTCAGCATCTACAGTTTGAGGACCATACATAGTGTCATAGTAATTATCTAAATAATTATTATTAAACTTTTTAGTGTACTCTGAACTTGATTTAAGAGAGTCTCTTAAACCTTGTATACCAGCTCCTCCATAAGACTGAAGTTTTAAATTAGACATGGCACCAGAGAGTTCATCAGCTGTTGCTTCTCTTCCTAAAACATCTTGGTATGCAAGCTTGACACCTGATGTTCTCTGTTTATCTAATAAACCTCCTTCTCCCTGATAAATATTCTGGAGACTAGTTAAATACTGACCTGGACCTTTTGAAGGGTCTGTATAACCAGGTTGGAAAGTATCATCCTTAAAACCAGCAGTAAGGTCATACTTATCTATGTAACTTTGTAATTTATCCTGTGCTCCTTGAAAACCAATTAGACCAGATTCTAACTGTCCTTTAGTACGCTCATAAAGACCACTCAAACCTTTAGCACCTGTCTGTCTTCTCATNAAGTCACGAGCTTCTTTGTCCTCTCTTTCTTTTTGAGCACGTTCCTCTAACTTAGTCTCACGATCTTTCTGATACTCTAAATACTTCTCGAAACTATCATCCTTTTCGATCTTTGGTGCTTCATAAGTAACTCTTGGTGCTCCCATGATTCCTCCTATCTAGCAATCCGTCCAAACATGCCTTCCATGGCAGCTTGTCTTTCTACTCTTGCTTTCTCTAAGTCTCTTCTAAATTGTCTTTGCTTCTGCTCTCTGAATTTAGGATTCTCTCTCATACCAACCTGTGCTTCGAAGTCTGCAAGGTTTGCACCTCTGTCTAAATCACGTCCTCTCGTTTTACCAAAAATCTCAGCTTCCTTCTGTCTTCCAAAATCTAAATCAGCTCCATATCCATAATCTGCTACATTCTGCCCAATGAACTTAGCTAGGTTTCCTTTCCTAGCTTCTCTGTTCATCATTATATTATTTTTCATCTGATCAGCAGATGCTGCCATTTGAGCCTGTGCTGCACTAGCCTGTGCTCTAGCAGCCATCATATTACCAAAAAGGCCCAATCCTCCACCGATTATGGCTCCAAACATGTTCCCTCCTCCAAAGGATCTAGGTTTAAACATTGAAAGGTCCCCTGAGCTGGGTAATCCTCCCCCTTCTGCTCCATATGGGTTTGACCAGTTCGCTACAGCCATTCTACTACCCGAAATACTTGCCAGCTATTTTTTGTTTAGTTGGGTTTTGNGATAATACTAAATTTTGATCAGCCATTGCTGCCATATTNAATGCAGTNAGNTTTCCNACATTTNTNGCAGCTTCTAATGCAGCCTTACCTCCGATCAAAGGAGAATTAGCTAACGCTTGTATTCCGGCTCTTAAGAACTGACGATTAGCTCCTCTTTCTGCCATTCCTTCGAGCATACTCATTCTTTCTTTAAAAGAAGGTTCTTTATCCTTTTTAGGTCCATCTTCTTTTAATTCATCTGGGATTTCTACAATAACTTTCTCACCTGTAACAGGATCTATTGATCTCATCTTATCTTCCTTCTTTAATTCCTCTCCAGATTTAAATATATCCATCTTAGGATTCTTCTTTCTGATTTGTTCTACCTCCTCTTGACTAGGTATACCACCTAAAAATCTACCAAACTTTTCGAAGTTAGTTTCAAACTGTGTTTTGTTTAAAAAGTTTTCAAACGAATTATTTCTCCTGTTTGTTAACTCTTGAACTGATGAACCTCTGCGTGACATCTCTACCTCCCGTAAATTTGACCTAGTAAGTTACCAGCTAACTGTAACTGAGATGAAGTTAAATCTCTGCTAAGCTGTCTGTCTTTTGCTTCTTCCATTAAAGGCTGTAATTGCTTATATCTAGCTTTAGCTAAATCAGTACCTCTCTGAAAAGATTTTTTAGTTTTAGCATACTGAGTTAACGGAATACCAAACAAACTAATATCAGGTCCTGTTAAAGGATCATTTATATCTATACCTGCTAAACCTCTGGTAGCACCTTGTCCTAACTGACTTCCTAAATAAGAACCAGCAATAGTTCCTAAAGGTCCTGCCAAAGAACCAACCATTCCTCCTAGTACTCCTCCTGCCGCTGTACCTACCCCTCCGATAGGATCACCTGATAATGCTTGAATACCTCCAGCTAATACAGGTATTCTTCTAGCTCCCATTCTTGCAACCCCTGCAGCTCCTTTGGAAAAAGCTGCCGCAGAAGAAGGTACTCCTGTGCCTGCTGCTCTAGTAGCTGTTTGAGGAAATAAACTAAACAAAGTCCTATCAAAAGCCCTGCCGCCTTTTCCTACTTGATTCATTAGCATTTGAAAACTAAGATCTTCGTTAGTCATCAATCCTTATCATTCCTCGTATAGATTAATTTTATCAGTACTATCATTTGCTTTGTTGATATTCTGAAGTGGTTAAATACTTAGGTCTGTTAGCACTAGCGATAGCAATATTCATAGTTTTACCGGCAGCTGCACCACCAAGAGATCCAGCTAAAGTTACACCTGCAGCAGTAAGACGTTTTGATACAGGTATCCCTGGTTCAAATAAACCCATGCGTTTAGCAGTCTTTAAACCTCCTATACCTCCTGCAGTAGCACCAACAGCTTGGAGACCTACAGGAAATCCAACAACTCTAATTTCAGGATAACCTTCTAAATTTTCAGTAGTTCCTTTTAGTAAACCCATTCCAAGTAAACCACGATCTTGATATTGGCTACGCATAGCTTTACCATATCTTTCTGGAGTAAGACTAGGAATATCCTGTTTAGCTGTCGAATATTTAAGAGGTCTACCTCTTCTTCCTAAAAAGAATCTATCAAATAATTCCATGCCTGGTTCTGCTGTCTTTCTTCTATCATCTGATCCTTTCTCTGCATAAGTTTGAGAATATCCTTTTGGTCTAAATAGTTCTCCGGGATTAGTGACATCAAATATACCTAAAGAAGCAGCAGTAGGTGCTCCAACAGCTCCTGTTATTAATGCTCTTTGTACTGGGCTTTTTATATCTCCTACTTCAGGAACAGCTTGCTCAACGATCTTCTGACCAATAGCTAAAGGATGATTATATCTCCAGTAGAACTGTCTAGTTCCATCAGACAAAATATCGGTAGAAAGTCTCGCTGCATATGCTCCTACAAATTCAGCAGCTCCTTCAGCTTTACCTACTTTATATGTATCTCCTTTCTTTACTTGTTTTCCTGTTCTATCTGTAAAATCTGTTNTAGCTTTTCCTTCATATCCACNAGTGGTTCCTTTGTAATAATCTCTATCAAGAACAGAGTGNCTGNNATCTTGATCAGCCGTCATTATGTCTTCGCCTTTCTTNAAGCCTTCTTTTAATCCTCTNCCAACATTTNTAACTTTTTTACCTGTCTTACGTAAAAGTTCTTGAAAAGGATTCATATCACATACCTCTCATTGGGTTACCAGCCAATTGAAATAATGTACCATCAGCTAAATCAGGAACATTTGGAGCTTCTTTTGGAGACATTGCACTGAAAGCATCTAATCCTAATCTTTGGTTTAATTGCTGTCCTACTATTCCTTGTTGAGGCTTAGGATAAAACAACGGTTCGATACCATAAAGAGAAGCTAAACTTCCTCCATATATTCCTAACTGCTGTGCTCCAGAAGGAACATATTGTAGAGCACCCATCTTCCCAGCGGCGTCTTCAGTTCTACGATAAGTTCCAGCTAAATCAAAAGTCTTTCCTTTAGTAAAAGGTATTTTTATAGGTCCTCTTCTTTTCCCTAATGCGTGTAAACCTCTAGCTATACCAGCACTGGCAAGTAAGTCTGCTCCTCCAACAGCTAACCCTGCCATTGGATCTCCGGTACTAAGAGCTGCAAGTGCTCCACTACCTATTGCAGGTACAGCAGATTGCTTCAATAATTCTTGGAATAACTTTGAACCACCTGCCTTAGAAGCAAAATTAGGAATAGCTGCAAGTGCTCGTAACATTATTGGCTTACTTTAATAGATCTATTTTACTTCGGGTGATTCTTGCTTTGGNNTTTCTTCTTCTATCTTTTCAGTTTNTTCTCCCTGTTNCTCTTCTTTCTTTTCTACTNTTTCTTCNTTAGCTNCAGGTANAGATTTCTGATCAGCTAATAATTGAGCCACGGACATATTACCTTCAGCCTCATTTTCTGCNCTGCCTTTAGCCTGTCCCATNATGTANCCATTAGGATCTGGATTTTTCAATCTAGGCATAGGATTCTTAGATGCGTCTCCGGGATTTACAGTAGGACTTATACCGTAAGCTTTCATCCAAGCCGGATTAAAATCAGGTTGATCTTGTGGACGTTGATATGTTTTAGCTCTGCCTTCATCAAAGTCATAATCCATAGCTCTGTTAAATCTTCCTAAACCTTCAAAGAGTTGATAGTCAGAAGTCACCTGTTCATTATCATCAAAGAATGGAGTATTAGGTGTAAAGTTCAATCCAGGGTTTTGAGTTAACTTACGAGTCATAGCACGTTTAGTTAAGTCTTTAGTTTCGAATCTAGAAGGATTAAAAGGATATTCACCTCTTGCTGATTTAGATGTAAATAGATCATCAAAATCTAAACGCTTAGTTACATCCCCTCTTCTGTTAAAAGGGTTGGTTATATATCTACCAAGATCTAAACGTGAGTCTCTCATTTCTTCTTATCTTTCTTTTTCTTATTTAATCCTACCAATGTTTTACGAAGTCGTGCTTGCTTTACAGTNCGTTCATCATAATCATCTGGATTAGATAAAACATTCTCTTGTAATTGAGCAGAGGTAATACCTTTCTTCTTAGCTTTAGCTGTAAACGCTCCAGGTCGTTTTATAGCATCTTGTATAAACTTTTTCTTTTTCTTCTTTTTCTTTTCAGCCATATCTAGACGCTTGGAAACTTATTCACAGAGTAGTAATTTTTATTAAGAAAAGCACCTAAAGCACTTCCTGTCTTACCTTTTTTAACCTGTTTTTCTGGTGTTGCTTGTTTCGTAGGTAGAGGTTGTGTAGGATTAGCAGGTTTCTCAGACAGCAGTGAAAAATCTCCAGTTAAACCTTTATCCTTCATGAATGTTTTTAAAGCTTCCTGAGGATTTCTTCCTTCTATTCTAGCTCTTCTCATTTCTTCACTAGCTTCAAGAGAAGTCTTAACATCTGTGGATGAGACTTTCTTAGGATCGAAGTCTGGACTTGTATAATTAGCTCTAATATTTAACTCTGTTTGGGCAGCTTTAGCTGGTCCACTAACTTTGCCACTTTTATAAGTTCCTCGAGCTACTATATTTTTCAATCCTTGATTTGACATATCTTTTAAACCTGATCTTTCTCTCTGAGTCAATGGATTAAATTCCTCACCTGTAGTTCTAGAAACAGGAAGATCAGTAGGCTTTTTACCAGCTTGGGTACCAGCAGGTCCGGGAACATACTTAAGATCTTCTCCATATATTCCTACACCAGCAAAGCCTCCTTCTGGCATCTTGGCAGGTTGTACTCCTTCTTCCTCAATTGACTTCTGAAGAGCTGCACCAAAACCTCCTCTAGTGGCAGTACGTCTATCTGGTACTTCTTCTTTAAAAGGTCCAGGTAGTTCTCTTACCTGTTCTTTAGGAGGCACTTCATAATAACTAGGTGCTCTTCCTTTAATAGCTTTTCCGGCAGGACTTTTAATTAAAGCTTCATTAGTTTCAGGATCAACGTTTGGAATAGATCTCTGTTCAAAAGGTTTACGAACATATCCTCTTACAGCGTATCCTGCACCTACTTTCTGAACTGAACTAACCTCTCTTTGTCCTGTAATAGGATTAATAACAGACCCAGCTATATTGGATGCGTCTTCAGCACTTAATGCAGTATTTTCTTCTAAGTCTTGTAAGATCTGTTCTTTCAACTGTCTGCCTTGACTTGTTGTTGACTTTCCATCTCCAAGTACAATTTTTTCTGCCCTAGCACGAGACATTCCACCACCGGTCATTAACTGCTGTACTTTAGAGTCAAAGTTAGTAACAGCATCTTGAAGTTCAAACGATTGAGGTCTTGGATCAAATAATGATAACTGTTTCGCAACAAACTGTTGTGGATCTACTGGGTCTACTTTTATTGTTTCTCCAGTCTTAACGATAGCGGCTGGTTTCGGAACTACTTTTAACGTTTCTGGATCGACTGTATGCTGTGCTTTCCAGTTATCTTTCCATGCTTCAATATCGTTTCTGTAATCATATTTAATACCTTGTGCATCATATATTTTTTCTCTAGCGGCAGCTTTCCTTCCTATATCACTGTCCATGAAAGCTAAATCAGCTGATGTATCTAATAACTCTTCTTTCCCTGCGGGACTATTCCAATACTTAAGTTCAAGTTCATCTACATCTACTTCTGACAAAGCTGGTTTTTTTGCTACATTAGGAGTACTCAAATCACTTACAGATGAACTACCAGAAGGAAGATTCGCATTCTCAAGGACTTGTTTCCGTTGCACAGATCCTTGCCCAGTTGCCACTATCTCAGCCTGATCAACAGGAGTACCGTCAGGAAGACCAGAAGAAACAAGATCAATAGCTGCGTCTCTTTTAGGAGTATTCTCTAAAGGTATATTTTGTTGTTGTACTTGTTTTTGTAATGCAGCATCAACTAAATCTTCACTTTGTTCTACTTTTCTTAAAACAACATCTTCGTTACTTTGTAGTCGATGTTTTGTGCGTCCAGTCTGTTGTCCTGCTCCAGAGTTAATAGCACTAGCTGTTTGATCTACAGTTCTCTGACTTCTTAATTCNTCAATAATATCATCGGCAGCAGCAGCTTGAACTCTTCTAACATTAGCTGCTTGTCTAGCTCTTTCNCTTCTAGATTCTCTAGTAAGATTTAATACTTGTAATGCATCTTCTACCTGTTGTTCACCTAATCTTCTTTCTGTAATTTCTCTTGTATAGTCATCCACAAATGTATTAGGACGGGCAACGCTCGTAGAGCCGGTCAATTGGGGAGTTTTATTTATTTCTACAGGCTGTGCTGCCTCTTGATAGACTTCCTTCATACGAGTAGNTGTCTTAGAAGGAGTTACATCAACGTTGCTTAGATCAGCTTGTTTAACTCCACTGGTAGCACCAGGTGATTTACGTTGTTGTCTAGCTTTATTTAAGAATTCGTTTATTTGTTGGGTTGATTTGGCTGTATTAGCTTTTCTTTTCAAGGCTAAACCTGCAATACCACCAAGACCTACACCAGCTAGTGCAGCTGTGCCTATTAATTCAGCAATGTTAACATCTGATTCCTGATCTTCGGGTCTCTGATTACTTCTTGGCTGATATGAAGAACTCATTTACCAATAATCCCAAAATTTTCTCTTTTTAACATTCTATGAGCAAGAAATCTACTCGTGATAGCATTAAAACAGGGAAATTACTTAGTAAATACCAATAATGGACATTGAAGCCCGCAAGAATAAAGTTGCTGGACTAGAAGCTATAAAAAACAAAGCTTTAGACATGGCACAACAGGGAAGTGACTCTCTAGAAGTGCGGGATTTTGTTTCTAAAGCAAAAAGAGAGCTGGCATTTGAGGTTCCAGATGAGGAAGCGTTCAAAAAAGCTGCAAAAGCCAGTGGTAAATTTAAGATGAGCAAGAAAAGTTAACTAATATTTAAAAATCGAAACTTTTAACACTCAAAGGTCGGCACTTTTGGGTGATTTTTTGGGCTAATTAGGGTTTTTTACTACAAAATTGGCTCCTTATAGGGCTAAATAGGGTACAAAATTACTCGACTCTTCTCCACCCGCTTGCTTGTTGTCGATACTGTATAGAAAAAAAAGAAGTACTGTGTACCCCTTGTGTTTGCGTCGCTCCGCTCGCTTCGCTCGCTCCGTACATCGCTCACTTCGTTCGCTTTACTTTGCGTATTCGCCGGATGTTTACAAGAATAATTAATAATAAGTAACAATGATTTACATTTAGTTACATTTGTAGCTTTCTTTGGATTTTTCTCCGAGTTTCCTGTGATTCCCGCACGAAATTAGGTGAAGAGCTTCCACGCATTAGATCCGAGATAGAACTGTAATTACCCGTAAGATCCATTGCTACACGGAGGGTTGCGTCTCCGAACCAAACGCAAACATTACATTGTGAATTTATTCATCCTTTTATTCTTTTATTATGTATAAACTTTGCTGGCCAAACGGTACTGTATTCAACACTTATGAGTCTCGCATAGATGCCGAGATTGATCAGTNCATGATGCCTCCGTTTGAAGAAACCATAATAGTTTACGAGGCTCCAGATAGTTATCCATCGTGTGAGATACCTCCACTATTTAGACAGCAGGCGTAGCCTGGCTGCACTAACACAAAGTATAACAACAGTTGAGCGTAGTCCAAGCACCCGCTCGCTTCGCTCGCTGCTGTTATATATAACTACTGTTTTTTGTATTGTATTAATTCTAATTATGTTAAAAGCCAAACGTTACTTACACACAGACGGCTCGTGCTTCGAGTTTCTTATTGATGAGGACAAAGCCATCCATGATGGTGTTGAGTTTAATTCCGATGGTGTGCTTGTTAAAGCATATAAAGGAAGAGACCCCTCAATAATTGCAGCATGGAACTGGCTTAAGGCCAGGCCGTCAAACAAAGTTGTTACTCAACAATTTAAAGAAGGCACTGGCTGGCAAACACTGCCCCAGATGCTCTTCTCTATGTAGTTACGCAGCTCCGCTCACTTCGTTCGCTTTATTTATTATGCCTGCTACTCCAACACAAATTGAACTGTTTCATGAACAGTATAGCTCTGCAGTCGCTTGCAGAGATCTTGATATTGATTACGACTCCTTTGATCGCCTTGAGTATATCTTGGAACAATCGAAGGATGAAGGTACCAATTTCAATGAGGATATTAAGCATGATCCTGATTTGGTGAAAGCTTATGAATACGTACGATCCAAAGGATTTGTATGGTATTGATTCTCTCCCTCTGCTCTTACGAGGGCAGACTGAGGGATTCTAGATGCCTGAGCCTAGCTAGCAAAGGTACCCTCTGATCTTAGTAAGTTAGTTTCTCCTAGCCACAGATCTAACACTGCTAAGTGACACCTCAACGGGCCAGACCTGAGCATTCGTCTATAAACTGCTCACTACTCAACTCAATACAATTTAGAGGTTACTATGTCTCTCGCTTTGTTAACTCCCGAACTACAACAGATTTTATCTGAAGTTAAACAACTTGGAATAGATGACAAGAAATTCATGTCTTGGTGTTTCCTTACCATGGAGATGCCAAACTGTGATACATCTCTTGAAAGAACTATGCGATGTGGTTTAAATGTGGTAAAAGATCCGGAGTTNTCTTTATGACATCATTTATCATTCTTATTTGTGTCGTTATTTTGCTCTTTATATTCCTAAAGAATATAGGAGCCTACTGAGATATTGGAANTGGTTCACCAGTGGGGGGTTCGATTCCCTCCCTCAGTATTGCCTCCCGTGGAGATAGGCACCACCAATTCAATTGTAATTATGCAAAACGCTACTTTCACTGGCAACATCACACATGCAGAGCTTGTTAAAGCTGGTAATTACAACGGTAAGGTCGTTAGCAACGACTTTGTCGCNATTACCATTGCTGTAGATGACAGCCAAAAGAACAGCATACGTGTCAAAGCTGGCGACAGCAACGGCCTGCNAAAAGCTCACCAGAATGGTGAAGTATTGAAAGGTCTACGTGTAGTCATCAGCGGTGTCATTGATCTCGCTAAACTATCTGAGTGTTCTCACTACACTTCAGAGGGCGTACACAAGACACGTAAGAATCCTGAGATTACTCTCACAAAAGCTTACTTCGAACGTATGTCTTCTCCTAAGAAAGAAGAACCTGCAAAGGTTATACAACCTGAGCTAGTTAAATAGCTGGCGAAACTCCCTTCGGGGAGTCGGCAGTGGGATGACCTCCCTGCCCTGAAGAGCTAGGTCACTATTCAATTCAATTACTTAACTACTATGGCAATTCGTCGTTTCAACGTTGATGTTACTGGTACATCTGCGTTACTTTTGTCCAACAACAGCTGCAGTGATCCACTCAGCGATGCTTCAAAGACCAAGAAGTATTTCACCAGTAAGAGAACTAAGTCAGATGATGACCACAGAAACCTACGAGTAATCGACTGGGTATACAGCGGTTACTGGAAGAAACCTGGTGAAGTCATCATCGATAAGACAGAGAACTCTGTAGATTTCAAAGGTTTCGAAGACTTGATCATGCCCAGCCAAAACTTTCAGCGTTGTCTGATGGAAGGGGCAAAGGCATTCAAGTTAGGCAAAGAAGTTAATAGAGCATTGATTGTAGAAAATGAAGGCGACCTCGTCTATGACGGTCCAAAGACTGCCAAGAAACTGTTGCAACACGCTCGCTTCGTACTTACAAGTCCTGTTGTACGTATGAAAGTGACTAACTGGGTAACACGTCTGATCATTCCAGAATGGTCTACTCAGTATCAAGTGACAGTAGATGACGAGAGAATCAGTGTAGATGATCTTACAAGGATCATGGACACTGCAGGTAGATTCGAAGGCTTAGGCACCTGGCGTCCCAAGTATGGCCGCTTCACTGCCCAGCTCAAAGAGATCTCTCTGAACCCAGCCTAATAACAGTGGGCATTATGATGACCCCAAACATCATATGTAAGTCCCACCATTCCATTGCGAAGCCCCGCTGACCGATGCGGAGTTTAGTGCCGTGTACCTATCTAATGCCGTCCGCAGCATTGCGTGTCAATTCTGATCAAAGCCATCGTTGCTAGTTCCGATTAAAACTAGCTTTCAACATCTCTCATGGTTAATAGCTTAGAGAGATGATCATTCCATACAGCTTAGCTCATCACTGCCCCGTATCGCACATCTCTGCGGAGCATTGCCCAGCAACCTAGAGCCACCCCATCGTTGCTAGTTCCGATTAAAACTAGCTTTCATGTCTGTCAGCCCTACGTGGTGAAGACAGACTTTATTTAAAATGCAATCCGATGCTCCGCATTTCTTTGCCTTGCGACTCCTAGCTGAACAACGCTTCGCCACGCCATGTAATGCAAAACTATCGTTGCTAGTTCCGATTAAAACTAGCTTTCAACATCTCTCATGGTTAATAGCTTAGAGAGATGACCCAGATGCGTTGCAATGCCATGTGCTGTATTGCAAAGTCAAGTTCTGCTATTTTTAGCCCAGCTCTACCCAGCTACGTCATGCAGTGAGCCTCAATGCCCCGCTAATCCATCGTTGTCAGTTAACGATTAAAACTGTCTTTCATGTCTGTCAGCCCTACGTGGTGAAGACAG
>FUFK010038726.1_pt1 | contig 21138 bp, 21 predicted proteins | sample 1021851 | NCBI WGS metagenome assembly FUFK01 (sample SAMEA51879418, study PRJEB19060) | metagenome
TTCTTTAAAAATCAAAAAAAATCTAAACAAATTGCAATCATCGCGAAAGATACAAGACTATCAGGATACACTTTAGAGCCAGCTTTAGTATCCGGATTAGTTTCTGGTGGTATGCACGTATTTACTCTGGGCCCTTTACCAACTAATGGACTAGCTATGTTAACGAAATCTATGAAGGCTAATATGGGTATTATGATCACTGCTTCACACAATCCGTTTTATGATAATGGTTTAAAGTTATTTGGTCCAGATGGAATGAAACTATCAGATAAGATTGAAAAAAAAATTGAAAAATTAATTGATGCAAAAAATACTAAACAACTTACAAATCCAAAGTTACTAGGGAGAGTGAAAAGGTTAGAAGACGGAAGAAAAACGGAGTGAAACGGTTTTTTTCGAGGAAGAAATTTATGAGCACCCAACAACGGCGCGCATCCGTAGAGCTCTANCCAAAGCGAGTTGGGTTCCAATAGATCGTTATCAAGAATTATTCAATAAGCGGCATCAAAACTTCAAATTGCAGAAAAAAAATCCAGCACTCATATTGGCAAAAAAACACGACAATTTTGTTTTGCCAGTACCTTCAGGTTTCGGAATGGGTTCCCACAAAAATTTTTATTTTTCTCACATGTATAATTGTCTTTATGATTGTAAATACTGCTTTCTACAAGGAATGTACTCTTCAGCAAATTTTGTATTATTCGTAAATTTTGAAGATTTCTTCGGATCAATTTCTGAAAAAATTAAGGAATATAAAGGCCAATCTCTTACATTTTTTTCTGGCTATGATTGTGATTCTTTAGCCTTCGACAAACTAAGTGGCTTTGCCGATCAAGCTCTGAGTTTTTTCAACGGGCTTTCTAATGTTGAGCTTGAGTTAAGAACTAAAAGTATTGCAATTGGTTCACTTCTTCAAAGAGAACCTCTATCCAACTGTATCGTTGCTTTTAGCTTATCTCCAGCCCAAATTGCTAAGTCTCTGGACAGTAAGGCACCAAGNATAAACAGACGAATTAGTGCTATNAAACAACTNGCNNATGCNGGTTGGAAAATAGGCCTCAGATTTGATCCACTCATATATACCTCTGATTGGAAAGAACTCTATTCCGCTCTTTTTGCTGATATAATGAATGGCCTGGATCCGGAAAGGATACATTCAATAAGTTATGGCCCACTCAGATTCCCAAAAAAAATGTATAAAAAAGCAGCTAGTCTTCATCCAGAACACAAACTTTTTGCTTTTCCGATGGAAGAAACAAACGGTGTGGTGTCTTATGGGGCAAAGATTGAAACACAAATGCATGATTTCTTAAAATCTGAATTAAATAATTACATATCAGAAAATAAAATTTTTCAGTGCACCATATAAACAACCTAGAAAGAAACAAATATGAAAGCCGCATTAATATCTGGAAGTTCCAGTGGGATTGGCAGGGCAATATCAGAAAAGTTTTTGGAAAGTGGAATTAGGGTCATTGGTCTAGCCAGAAACCATAGTAAATTCAAGCCAGACGAAAAAAATTATACCCCAATAGAAGCCGACTTATCTAAAGTCAAAAGACTTCCAGAATTAATTAAATCTATCCTTAAGGAAAATCCAGATATTGACGTCTTTGTAAGTGGAGCTGGTTACGGAGACTTCAAATCATTAGAAAACTTTTCAAGTCCTCAGATTGAGAACTTTATAAATCTTAATCTAGTATCACATATTATCTTATGCCGAGCAATTGTGGCTCATATGAAATCGCAAGGGAATGGAGACATTTTTATACTCGGATCAGAGGCTGGGGTTATAGGTAAAAAGAAAGCAACACTGTATTCCGCGGCTAAATTTGGTTTGAGGGGATTTGCGCAAGCACTTAGAAATGAAGCAGGACCTGGGGGAGTTCGTGTATGCTTAATAAACCCTGGAATGGTCAGAAGTCCATTCTTTGATAAATTGGGTTTCGAACCAGATGGACTTGAAACCAATGCTATCGAAACAGAAGATATTGCAAAGATTGTGTTTGATTTTTTAGGAACCCGGCAGGGAACGATAATCGATGAAATAAACTTATCGCCAGCATCTAAATCATTAAAATTTAAGAAGGTCGGCAAATTAGATGTTTAACCATCTAAAGGTTTTTTTGCTCGGATATGATGTGGGCAGTGTTCCCCACTCTTTAGAACTCCAACTAATTTCATCCAAATTTCAACTTGGTGATCAATAAACTCTTTCCCATGACGTTTGGATAAATCTTGTCTGTCTGGGCCTTTTAGCCATTCTAGTTCTTTAGCAGCGATCTTAGAATACCAAGGGTTTCTATTTACTAGCTCTATTTCAACAAATCCTGCTGTAACCAATGCTTCTTGGTATGCTCCTGGTGAAGCCATAGCAAAGTCAAGACCTTCAGCTTTTATATATTCAGACATTTCAGGCGATGGCTTTCCATCATGGCTTATTAACCAGTCTGATGCTGCAAAATGACCACCCGGTTTCAAAACTCTAAAAACATCGGAGGCTAAAGCAGACTTATCTGGAATGTGGATAATTGAGTCCTTAGAAAATACAACTTCAAAAGAACCGTCTTCAAAAGGCAATTGCCCCGGAGAAACAAGTTCAATACTAATTTTTTCTGACAAACCTGCTGCCAACACATGATTTCGAGCAGCGTCACAAACAGGTGGTTCAACATCAATTCCCACTACCTGCTTCGCCAAATAATTCTTTGCCAATAGAACTGCACAAGCCCCGGATCCTGAACCAATATCCAAAACTCGTTGATCNTTGATTTTTATACCTTCGAGCACTTTCTTAACTTCATCGGAACCTCCAGGTGATAAAAATCCGTCTCCCCATAGCTCTTCCAAAAAAGAGATTACTTGATTGTTATACAATACTTCACTCGACATTTTTATTTGTGACCCTCTTTAAACACTTAAGTTTATTTTTCCTGGCTCAATCTCACAGTAATTTTTCAAATTCTTTTAGACTGACTTAGGTACATAAATACCAGATATGCAAGTAAACCACCAATAATTTGCGCCATGATAAATGGAATAGTNTCGCCATGTTGGATACCAGAGAAAGTATCGGTTAATGTTCTTGCAATAGTAACAGCAGGATTGGCAAAGCTGGTTGAAGAAGTAAACCAGTAGGCAGCAGTAATATAAAATGCGACCAAAGTAGCGACGGAACCTGTTTTTTGTTTCGACCCAAGTAAAATAGTTAGCAGTAATCCAAAAGCAGCTATAACTTCTGAAAAATATTGAGAAGACCCTGTACGAACGTTTGTCGAAAACTGAATAATTGACATCTCAAACATGTAGTGTGCTAAAAACGTGCCCAGTATTCCGCCAATTATTTGAACAGTTATATATGCCAAAAACTCAAAAACACTGAGCTTTTTCATAGTAAACATTATTAAACTAACAACTGGATTAAAGTGAGCGCCAGATATCTCATTAAATATTGTAATCAAAACATACAGAATAGCACCTGTGGCAATAGCATTAGCCAAAAGCGCCAAAGCCTGATTTCCCATTGAAAGGTTTTCGGCCATGATGCCGGAGCCGACTACCGTAGCAACAAGAAAAAGCGTACCTAAAAATTCGGAAACAAAAGCTCTCATAATGTTTAGATACTAGAACAATAAAAAGAGGCAAACCCTGTTTACTATATTTCCATTAAAAATCTATAATTTGACTATTGAAGCTTAAGACGCCAGGCAGCGATCATTAAAACTAAAGAAAAAGCGGGCAACAGCAATGCCACAAATATAACTAAGTCGTAGGTGCCCAACTGCCAAACTAACGATCCAAACAGTGGAGCTAAAGCAGATCCTAGCACAAACCCAACGGCCAGCAGCCCTGAGATAGTTCCAAAGTCATTACGACCAAGAAGACCTGAGATCACCGTTGGACGAATAATACTCAAAACGCCGTAGCTGGCTCCTTGAAAAACAACAAAAGCTATTATTAATCCAAATGAAAGATTTCCNAAATAGATTGACCAACCAGCAACGAACATTGAAATAAAAGACACACAACAAAGCGAGAATACGGAAACTCTTTTCTCAGATGCAAGCATCATCAAACGACCTATGACTTGCATTGGCCCAATGCAGGACGCCGCGAGCACCGCCGTTTTAGCATCAAGGCCACGGTCATAAAAAATTGGCAGAAGATGGCTGATTATCATCCCGTGATTGAGTGACATCAACGCAAAAGTACCACCAATTAGCCAGAAGGTGGGTTTTTTTATGACAGATAGAGCATCTTTTAAATTTCGAGAAGACTGCTTAACAAACCTATTGGAGAATTTGTTCAACATTTTTGTTGCACTCCACACTAAAGGCAAATTAACAACCAGAATTACTAGAGAAAAAACTAGTAGCGCTGATCGCCAACCAAAAAATTGGGTCAAAAAATGAGCACTCGAAAAAGAAATGGTGCCACCAAAACCAGCCGCCAGCGTTACAAAAGTTATCGCTCGCCTCGCATTATTCGCCATAGTGTTCGTTAAAAAAGCAAAGCACGCTTCATAAAGAGAACACGACATCGATATGCCCATGAAAAACCAAAGAAAATAAAAATGCCAAATCTCAGTTGCTTTAGACAGTGAGAAGAGACAAGAGAACGCCAGAATAGTGCCAAAAGAAAATACTAAGTTTCCAGAACCTTTGTCGATAAATCTTCCAACAAAAGGAGCAAATATAGCGGCTACGACAAGAGATAAAGTATATGCGCCAGTTAGAGATGTTTTGGAAAATCCTAATTGGGTTTCCCATATTGGCAAAAAAGCTGGAAACGAATAAAAGCAGGTCGCCCATGCAAGTGTTTGGGAAATTGCAAATGGCAATACGTAAATTGTAAATCGGAAACCAGAAATTTCTGAATCATCTTTGTTTGCTTTTTGCATAAAATCCTACCAAAAAATCTAGCCATCAAAGTGACATAAAATTCCTTAATAGATAAATTGCAGGTGGAAAAGCCCCGCACGGCACTTGAGAATCGATAGTAATGGATTGAGGCTTTTCCTTACGCGCAGTACTTTTAAAATAGATTTATAACGTTTTTATGAATTTAAAGAATTACTGCCGTTTTTAGAAAAGCCATATTGGATAAATTTTTGCATCGTTTATGTAATTCAGAATGGTTTTCATAATTAAGGTGTCAGATAACTTTAAAACAGGGAGCAACTATGGATGAACACGTAGATTTTACTGCAATGAAAGACGGAACTCGAGAAGAATATGAGTTACTTGCTCGGTTAGAAAAACCTTATCTTTCATTGACTGCTGACCGGGTACTGGGAGAATTAAAAAGAGCCAGTGAAGCCACACTTGAGGGCTACAAAATCACACGCCTCGAGCATGGCCTTCAAGCCGGAACCCGCGCTCTCCGCGATGGCGCAGATTTAGATTGGGTTGTGGGCGCACTGCTACATGATATTGGGGATGGCTTAGCTCCACAAAATCACGATAAGATGTCTGCTGAAGTTATAAGACCATTTGTTAGGTGGGATGTTGCATGGACTGTCGAGCATCATGGCATCTTCCAAATACTTTATTATGGCCATCATTACGGTTGGGATCGAAACGCCCGAGAGCAATTCAGACATCATCCTGTTTTTAATAACTGCGCTGAGTTTTGCGAACGATGGGATCAATCTAGCTTTGATCCAGATTATCCTATGGAATCAATAGACACATTTGAACCAATGGTTAGAGAGGTTTTTAGTCGAAAAGCTTATGACCCCGAAATCATTCAAGAAGGGTTTGTTTCGTCATTAACTGGAAATCCTTAAGCATAAGTTTGAATAACAAAAGAGTTGCTTTTGATGAGTAAGAAAAATGAGCTAATCCTAGTGCGGCATAGCAAAGAACCCGCGGATGATCGTGTGTTTACTTTTGCACGGCTAAATGGCCTTATCCCGATTGAAAAATTTCCATTTCAAGGGGACCTTCTTGGCGAACCAACAGAAAGAACTTTTGGAACAGTTATTTATGGTGGTCAGTTTAGCGTTTTTGAAAATGATAAATATCCTTTTCTTAGAGAGGAAGCCAACTGGATAAGCTCTTGCATGGAAGCAAATTTACCCATCTTAGGGCTGTGCCAAGGCGCACAGCAGATAGCTCAATTATTGGGAGCAAAGGTTGGCCCAACCGAAGACAATCGTCATGAGTTTGGATATTATGAAGTTACTCCCACAAGTGAGGGATTAGAATTCTTGTCAGAACCAAAGTTCTTCACACAAGCGCATTTTCACACTTTTGAAATCCCAAAAGGAGCAGTTCATTTAGCGCGCAGTAAGGGATTTGAAAATCAAGCATTCCAGTACGGGAAAAATGTTTTCGGACTTCAATATCATCCCGAATGCACGATCGAAGGTTTTAGACGGTGGCAATCTAATTCACCGTCAGAAAGTTGCCTTGGTGTTCAGAGTGTCCAANAGCAAACCAGCCTGATGATGNAACACGATGCTTCGCAAGCTGCTTGGTTTTACAATTTCATGTCAAAGCTTTTTACTAATCCAGCCAAATAAAACTTTTTTAATAAAACCAGTCTGAGATAATTATATTTTAATCTTTTTTGTTTTCTTTATTACCAATCAGTTGAATAATGATAAGCAGACCAGATGAAATGACTATTAATATTGTTGATATAGCAGCGATCGTTGGGTCTATTTGATCTCGAAGAGCTAAAAACATGCTGCGTGTAATCGTAGAGTTATCCCCACCAGCAACAAAAAGCGAAATAATTATCTCATCAAAAGACGTCAAAAATGCAATCAGAGAAGCAGAAATAATAGAAAACTTAATTTGAGGTAAGGTTATTTCCCTAAAGGCTCGAAAACGCGTTGCGCCCAATGAACGCGCAACCTTTTCCTGGTTCATATCATAATTTTTCAGAGCACTAAATACAATAATTAGTACCAGAGGCATTGCCACCAAGGAATGGCCCAAGACTAGACCAAAAACACTTCCAACCAGTTTAAATTGAACAAAAAAGTAAAAAAGACCAATCGCTACAAGTATAATTGGTACCATCATCGGCGAAATAAATATTGGAAATAGAATCTTGCTAACTCTGGAATTGCTATTCACTAAACCGTAAGCTGCCATTGTTCCAATGGGCGTTGCTACAAATATTGTCAGTATTGCAACCTTGACTGAAGTCCAAGTAGCTTGCATCCAGTCATTAAAACCATTTTCGACTTTCCAGGCAAAAAAATAGTTCTCGTACCACCTAAGCGACCACTCTCTCGGCGGAAATTCAAGATATTGGCTAGCCGAAAATGACATTGGGATCACAACCAACGACGGCACTATCAACAAAAATAATATTAAATACGCAAAGATATAAAGCCATAGCCTGTCTTTAAGTCGAATTTGTGTTTCTGAAACATTTTTATTTAGAAAGCTCATAATCTTTACCTATTTCCAAGTTGATCCATTGAAACCAACTTTGATGCAATAAAGAGAATGATCCCAGTTACAACAAGCAATACAACGCCAAGAGCACTGGCTGCTCCCCAACTAAAATAAAGCTCAATATTGCTAGATATTTTCATAGCCGCCATTATAACTCTTCCACCCCCAAGTATTGCAGGCGTTACATAAAATCCAAGACAGAGCACAAAAACGATCAAAAGTCCTGCAAGCAAACCCGGCAAAGAAAGGGGGAAAAATACTGTCCAAAATGCTCTGGTTGGTGTCGCACCCAAGCTCGAAGCAGCCTTCAAAGCATCTTTATCTATGGCGCGCATATTTGCATACAAAGGCAAAATTAAGAATGGTAGCATGATGTGCACCATCCCAATAAGCGTACCAGTTGTATTATGAACAATTTTGATAGGCTCTGAAATCAACCCNATTTCAATAGCCATATTATTTAGGAGGCCTTTTTTCTGCAGTAGTACCAGCCAAGCGTAAGTACGCACCAAAAGACTTGTCCAAAATGGAATTAGCACGCCAATCATACATATGTTGGCCCATTTCCGAGAGAGCTGTGACATAAAATATGCAAGAGGATAACCAATTGCGGCACAGATTATTGTTGTAAGTATACTAATTTTAAACGTGGTTAAAAAAATACGGATGTAAGCCTTACTTTTCATCATACGTTCGTAGTTTTCAAATGAAAGGCTACCATCTCGACCAATAAATGAGAGATAAAACAACCAACCGACTGGGATGACAATCAGAGCTGTTACCATTAATAGATATGGTAACGTTAAGCCAAAAAATGTTAACCTCTCGTTTGCTGCAACCTGCTGCAAACCTCTTTCATTTGGTTTTTCCATGTCAACTATCGTCATTTTTAGCTTACCACATAACTATCGGCGACCTTAAGGCCGATGGTCACATTTTCACCGACCGCTGGAAGAGCTTTCTGTGTCACACTCTCATTTGGCACACGAACCCGAACTTCATGCCCATCGTCATCATCAGCGTTGAGTTTCACAACTAAGAGCTGGCTTTCACCTTGAAAAATAGAGTCGATTAACTTGCCCACAAAATAGTTTGAACCTTTGATTTTCTTATCGGCTAAAAATGCTTTTTCTGGTCTTACAACTAGAAGAAAATCACCAGTTTTTTCAGCTCCCTCGGCAAGGGTAATATCTTCACCATTCAAGCTCGCTTTTCCATTTCGAACGGCAACAGGAAGAAGGCTAGATTCTCCTATAAAATCAGCAATGAAGTGATTATTTGGGTGCTCATAAATCTCGTTTGGCGTCCCAAGCTGCATAAGCTCGCCATCATTAATTACGGTGATCCTATCCGACATGGTCAAAGCTTCTTTCTGATCATGAGTCACATAAACAGTGGTCATATTCAGCGTATCGTGCAATTGCCTTAATTCTATCTGCATCTCTTCACGAAGTTTTTTATCAAGAGCTGAAAGTGGCTCATCCATCAACAAGATTTTGGGCTTAAATACGATTGCACGTGCAAGCGCTACCCGTTGTCGTTGACCGCCTGAAAGTTCATTAATTCCTCTGTGCCCAAGACCCTCAAGTTTTACGGTGCTTAGGGCTTCCTCAACACTTCGCTTCGTTTCTGATGTACTTACTCCGCGTAATTTTTGAGGGTAACCTACATTCTGTTCAACAGTCATATGCGGGAATAGAGCATAGTTTTGAAAAACCATGCCAATGCCCCGAAGGTGAGGTGGCTTTAAAATAACTTCTTCATCACCAAATTTAACGCTGCCATAATCAGGGTTGGTAAACCCTGCCAATACCATGAGCAAAGTTGTTTTGCCAGACCCAGAAGGACCCAGAAGGGTCATAAATTCACCTGAGTTGATCTCAAGGCTGACATCTTTCAGTGCGTAAAACTGATCATATTTCTTTGTTACATCACGAATAGAGATGTTAAGAGAAGTTTCGTTCATAGATTTATAGTCGCTATATAAAGCCGCTCGAAGGATTCAATCCTTCGAGCGAACAAGTTCAAATTAAATGAATGAGTTACTCAGTCATCATTTCTGTGTACATCTCAGCAGCTATTGTTCGCCACTTTGAATACCACTCAGTGCTTAACGTAAGCTGATGCTTTGCATTATCAGGATGGCTTGGCATCATACGAGCTCTGGACTCTTCCATAAGGCCAAGCTCGTAAACTTTTCCGTTTGTTGGGCCATATGTAATATATTTAGCAAACTCTGCCATATATTCTGGCTTCATCATTTCAGCAATATACTTCATGGCTAGATCTTTATTTTTGGCTCCTTTTGGAATCCCATAACCTTCCCAATCCATAATTCCTGATCGCCAGTCATATGCTACTTTTGCGCCATCTTCTTTGGCGACATCAAATCGACCATTCCAGCCTGTAGTCATATCAACTTCGCCGTCTTTCATCAGCTGAGCATGTTGAGCGCCAGAGGACCACCATACAGCGATATGAGGTTTGATTGATCTAATCTTATCGAGTGCTCTTTCTATTCCCTCTTCACTGTCGAGAACTTCATAAACCTGATCCATTGGTACGCCATCAGCTAAAAGAGCTGTTTCAAGCTGAGCATCAACCTTGTTTCTCATAGCGCGAGTACCAGGAAACTTCTCAACATCATAGAAATCTGCCCAGGTTTTAGGCCCATTTCCCTCTCCGTAAGTATCTGTGTTGTAAGCGGCAACCACTGAGAAAATATCAGCACCAGCACAGTAATCACTATACATTCCAGGCAAGTGATCACTTACATCAATTACTGAGTAATCTAGTTTTTCTAAAACNCCTTCCGCTGCGCCTGAAGCACAACTACCTGCTCCACTTGAAAATATATCAAACTTATCAGCACCAGATTTCACCATAAGCTTTACGTCAGAAATACCTCCATAGGTATCTTCTTTCACTGTAATACCCATTGCTTTAGCAGCTGGCTGAAAAATCCCTAATGACTGCCCTTTTTGATAGGCGCCACCCCAGGAAACAATTCTTAACGTATCTTCCGCATAACTTGCTGTAGCTGTAATCATCAAACCTGCGGCAGCAAGCCCTCCAATTGCTGATTTCATAATAGNTTTTTTCATAAANTTNCCTCCCTATTANTNTNTTCNNNACNNAGACTGCACTGAGTCGGNTNANTTAAGCAACAAAAGTTTANAAAANTNACNTTTACCTAGCNTTAACNATTTGTCTNTTGTCACGCCANCGATACCANGAAACAACNGCNGGAAGNAACCATGGGTTNCCNGTATANAGAGGTTTNGTTGGNAANGGCAGGTCATCAAANGCNGTNTTNCCTTNAGNNAANCCNAAAACTTTNTGNCCNAATCTCATACCCANNTAACTTGCCATAGANACACCNGANCCACANTANCCCATAGANTAATATATNCCNTCNTGACATCCNGTATGNGCNAGTTCNTCAAANGTATAAGCNACGGTNCCAAACCAAGAGTGAGTAACTTTAATATCGCTTATTTCTGGAAATATCCGTACTAGGTCATTGTGTAATTTTGGGCCACTTGATGCCGTATTGGTCTCTTTTGCTGAAACTCGGCCACCAAATAAAATTCGCTGACGATCCGGGGAGGGGCGGTAATAATAAACGACCTTACAAGTATCCGTTATATTCCTATTTGTTGGAAATAATTTATCCATCAAGCCCTTTTCTATTGGCTCAGTGGCAATGATATAGCTGCCTATNGGGATTACTCTTCTGCGAAGCCAAGGAGTTATAGTAGTAGTATAACCATTCGTGGCAACGACAAGGTCTTTGCAAACNACATCACCTTTTGAAGTTCGAACTTCAAAGCCTTTTTCTAGCTTATTTACAGCTTTAGCTTCACAGTAACTAACAACAGTAGCACCGGCTTCGGTAACACGCGATAAAAGCCCATGGTGATATTTTGCTGGATGTACTGATGCGTGCCTAGGAAAAACAACGCCTCCATAATACATATCTGTTCCTAGCTCTCTACGTTGCTCAGCTTTAGGCACAATTTCCGTTGGAATTTTTTCAAACTTGGTAAGTTTTTCAGCGTCTCTCGCCAAGTCATCATACTGATCTCTAGAATGAGCGGCATGAAATCGGCCGGCTCTTAAAAAATTACATTCAAGTTTTTCATTAGTAACGAGTTCCTCTATCCAATCCAGTGCATTCACACCTTCTTGTCTCATTGCGCTTGCTCTAGACGCGCCAACTTTTTGAGTTAGTTTTTCAAGCGACGGCTTAACGTGAGTGCTTATTTGACCCCCATTTCGAGTGCTACACCCATATCCTGGGTAGCCACTTTCGATGACCATCACATCACGACCACCTCTTGCGATTTCTAGTGCAGCATTCAAACCCGTGTAGCCAGAACCTATAATTAATACATCTACTTTCCGTTTAAGATCGCTAGAAATGCCTGAAACCTGAGGCATATCATCAAGCCAGTAGGATGTATTTTTCCAGTCTGCAGCCCACATTTTTGTATTCCCTAAGTTTTAAATTTTTAATTGTTTAGACGATTTAATGAATACCCAGATTTAACTTTACCTTGCTTTGTTAAAATTTCAAAAGTTTATATTTTATTCAAAATTGCTGACCTGATAATCTGACTTAGAAAGCCATTCATCATTAATCTCAAAACCCCACCCAGGGTCACTTTTTACGGAAACACAGCCGTCCTCTATATCAAACAAACTATTTTTGAATAAGTCTTGTTGCCATGGATAGTAGTCAGCACCCTCAATCGAAAACTCTAAATATTTCCCTGCATTTGGTATTGCTTTCAATAAATGCATCGTAAAAAGCGTAACTAGGGATAGGTTTGCGCAATGCGGTGTTACTGGAAGTCCAGCACTTTTTGCGAGTTCAACAATTCTCATTGTTCGAGATATGCCACCCAAATATAAAACATCTGGCTGAACAATATCGACAGCTCGCATGTCGATCATTCTTTTCCAAGTCGGGATATCGCAATCCTGCTCCCCACCCGTGACATCAATATCAAGAGCATCAGTAACAATTTTGGTTTGTTCAAGCTCCCAATAAGGGCACGGTTCTTCAAAATGACAAAACCCGTTATCTTCAAGTATCCGGCCAACTTCAATTGCTCTATCTGGTAAATAACAGCTGTTTGCATCGATTAGGAGAGACGCATCTTGACCAAGGTATTTACGCATAGTTGGAATAATTTCTTCAGTTCTGCCTGGCCACTCATCTTGGTTGCGACCAACCTCAGCTCCAGCCCTTACTTTAAAGGCGTCATACCCAAATTCGCCCTGAAGCCTCACAAGGCGCTCTGCTTCTTCTTTTGGCGCAATATCGCGTTTCATTGAAGAGGCATAAGCTCTTAATTTACCAGGTTCTCCACCTAAAAGCTCAACAACAGGTTTTTGACTTTGTTTGCCCCTTAAATCCCAAATAGCTGTGTCAAAACCACCTATTGCCCTTCTTAAATAAGACCCCGGAAATTTATGTTCGCGTTCGGTAACTAAATCGAGCAAGTCATCCAAGTCAGAAATTTGAGCGCCCAAAACCCATGGCGCTACCTGTCGATGCAAAACCTGACAGGTAATATCTGAGTGATAAGTGGAGACCTGACCCCAGCCCTGAAGACCTGTCTCATCGGTAATGCGCACAAATCCAACAAATTCGTTACAAAAAGTCTCTATCGAATTAATTCTTAGCATTTCTGCACTCCTATAACTTTCGATCCGCTAATATAATATCAGCAGCTTTCTCTCCAACCATTATGGCAGGAGCGTTAGTATTACCGGTCGTAATTCTTGGAAAAATTGAAGCATCCACAACTCGGAGACCTTGAGTTCCATGGACATTAAGACTTTCATCTACAACCGAAGAGGAAACATCTGTTCCCATTCGGCAAGTACCACATTGATGAAAAACCGTTCCACCTTCATCCCGTGCAAAATCCATAAAGCTTTCATCGTCTTTGAAATTAGATCCAGGAGAAATTTCTTCATCAACGATTTTTTTCATAGCCTTTGTTTGTAAGAATTTTCGCATTAAATGCATTCCAGATATCATAACTTTTTTATCTTTCGCCGTGGACAAATAGTTTCCAACAAATTTTGGGCTTTTACGNGGATCTGAAGACTCAAGAGATATCCAACCTTCACTGGTAGGTTTAGTCGGGTTGAAGCCTAGCCTGACTGCCGGGTAAGGATCTGGACTCATCAACGGACGTTTACCTTGTGGTGCAGTCGAGTAACTCAGAGGCGAAAAGTAAAGTTGTAAGTCAGGTGAATCCAAGGATGCATCAGACTTCACAAACCCCCCCGCCTGGTTGAGACTCATTGCCAAAGGTCCAGACCTTAAAAAAAGGTACTCTAACCCCACCATAAGTTTTCCCAAAACAGGACGAAGCTTTTGATTAAGGGAGGGACGGTTAACCAACAAAGTGAAGTCAACTCCTATATGATCTTGTAGATGACGACCAACATGGGGCATGTCCTGTAATATGGAAATACCATGCGATTTTAATTCATTAGCAGGACCCAAACCAGAAAGGTATAAAAGCTGCGGGGAATTAAGAGCTCCAGCACTCAAAATAACTTCTCCACGTGTAAATACCTTCGTCTCTTTATTTCCCTCGAAAAAGGATATCCCTATTACTCGCTTACCTTCAAAAATCAATTTTGTTACATGAGCATTCGATATCACTTTCAAATTTTTACTGCGTTTTTTTTTCGCTATGTAAGCACTAGCAGAAGAGACTCTTAATCCATTAGACGTCGTTGTTTGATAAACAGCGACGCCTTCCATATGATTGCCATTATAGTCTCTATTATAGGGAAAACCTAATTCCTGACCCGCTTCTAAATACTTATATGTTAAGGGATGAACATCGTTTTCAACATTCGAAACACCAATTGGACCAGACTTGCCTCTAAACGGGGAGGCCTCGCCTTTCCAAGATTCTATTTTTTTGAAATAGGGTTCTACATTGCTCCAATTCCAACTTGGAGCGGCCTCTGCCCATTCTTCATAATCGTTTGGATGTCCTCGAACGTAAACCATTGCATTAATAGCACTAGAACCACCCAACACTTTTCCTCTAGGCCAGTACATTCTGCGCCCCTTTAACTCGGGTTCAGGTTCAGTTTCATATTTCCAATTATACTTTTGATCGTAAAACAAAGAACCGTAACCTAATGGGACTTTTATTTTCAAAGATCCGTCAGAGGGACCAGCTTCAAGCAGAAGTACTTTCAAAGACGGATCGGCAGTCAGTCGGCCAGCCAGAGTAGCGCCCGATGATCCACCACCAACAATGATATAATCAAAATCGCCCAATCTTTCCTCTTTATAAGACCAATGCTTTTAGTGGATACCACCTTAATCCCACTAAAATATCAATTCGAAAATAAACTTATTTCTTTAACTAAAAATTTTCAGGGCGAAGTGATCGGCGGTGGCTTTCTGCGAGCCCCAGAAATTGCATTACCGGCAATTGCTAATAACAGAACCAACCCACCAAAGAGCGTGTTCAACGTGGCAACCTCATTTAGAAATAGATAAACCCAAAGAGGCCCTAGAAGAACTTCAGCTAAAGATAATAATGTTAATTCTGCGGCGGGTAAAGTTTTAGAGCCAAGCGTGTATAAGACCAAACCTGCTCCAACTTGAAATACGCCCATGCCCATAGAAATACTAGTATCATTTACAGAAATTTGAAATGGCAAGCCGCTGAATAGGCAAATACTTGAAGTTATGAAAATTGCAAAGATACCAGACAAGAATACGGCTGGAAGCATATCCCCTGATCGACCCCAACGAAGTGCAACGGTAAAGACTGCAAACCCAAATGCAGACCCTAAAGCTGCTAAATTTCCCAAAAGCGCCGCCCCTCCCTGGGTTTTATCTTGAACCATTATACCAATACCCAAGATGGCAAATAATATAGCAATCCAGGTTGCTTTTCGTACTTTTTCACGCAAAAAGATCCANCCAAGNATTGCNGCCATGAACGGCGCAGAAGCAAATANTANCATNGCATTTGCGACTGAGGTAGATTGTATCCCATAGATCCCACCCGAATAGGCCCCAACTAAAGCTAAACCCGCAATGCACCCTGGGAGNCCCGCCNCCTTAACTACTTTAAAAAGATTTCCCCGCGATCGAAGATAAATGACCGTTGCAAGAAAAAGGCTCAAGCTTATCGATCTATATAATAGAATTTGCCAAACTGTTGCCTCATCAATCAACCTGATGCCAAGTCCTACGGTGGACCACAAAACACCTGCCATGAATACAAAANTTAAGCCTCTGCGCTGCTCAATTGAATTACCTAGATCATTTGTTTCGCTCATTTAAAGTCCACTCAAACAGTGCTTTGCAGAATAGCGTAAATAAAATTAATAGACGTCTAATTCGCGACATTAAGAAAAGTCGTTTTCATTAGATCAATTAGAGCTAAAAAAGAATGATCATCCAAGAGGTTGTTCGGTAACATAAAACTAGATACTTTGATCCTTAAGTAAGAAGTTCTAATCACGGAGCGTTTTTTGATGTCAAAAACCTTCCCTAGAAATATGAAAACTCTGCCACCAACTGCGGTGACCGCACAGGGATGTTATATCTATGATAAGTCAGGCAAGCCCTACTTAGATGGTTCTGGCGGAGCCGCCGTTTCATGCCTGGGTCACGGGGATCCAGACATTATATCGGCAATTAAGGCACAAGCAGATCAATTATCTTTTGCACATACAGGCTTTTTTACGTCTGAGCCTGCAGAGCAGCTCACAGAATTACTCATTAAGCACGCACCTGGTCAATTGGACCGCGTCTATCTTGTTTCCGGGGGATCTGAAGCAGCCGAGGCTGCAATAAAGCTTGCTCGACAATTTCATATTGAAAATGGTCAGCCCGAAAGACGACATCTCATAGCGCGAAAACAAAGCTATCACGGAAATACTCTCGGAGCGCTCGCCGCTGGTGGGAATGAGTGGCGGCGCCAACAATTTTCACCTTTGTTAATAAATGTAAGCCACATATCACCCTGTTATGAGTATATACTTAGAGAAGAAACAGAAACAGGCTACGAATATGGACAGCGCATGGCTCAAGAGCTTGAGGATGAAATTCTTCGTCTTGGTCCTGAGACTGTAATGGCATTCATGGCTGAACCTGTTGTCGGAGCAACTCTCGGAGCGGTTCCAGCTGTAGAGGGTTATTTTCAGAAAATCCGAAAAATTTGCGATCAATATGGTGTACTATTAATCTTGGATGAGGTGATGTGCGGTATGGGCAGAACAGGATATTTATATGCCTGTGATGCTGAGCAGGTTAGCCCAGATATACTTTGTATAGCCAAGGGATTAGGTGCGGGCTATCAGCCTATTGGCGCAATGCTTTGTACTTCTGAAATTTATCAATGCATAGAAACTGGGAGTGGCCTATTTCAGCATGGGCATACTTATCTTGGTCATCCAGTTGCGGCTGCTGCAGCCCGGGCAGTTGTTGAAAAACTTGTAAAAAATGATTTAGTGGACCGAGCTGCTGAAAAAGGAAAAAAACTTTCAAGGGCACTTAAAGAAAAATTTTCACAACATCCAAACGTTGGTGATATCCGTGGCCGTGGCTTATTCCAGGGACTTGAGTTTGTAGAAGACCGAGAGGCAAAACAGCCATTTGATTCAAGCCACAAATTTGCAGCTCGATTAAAGGCAAATGCATTTGAAGCTGGTTTAATTTGCTATCCGATGTCTGGAACAAGAAACGGGAAAAACGGGGACCACGTCCTTCTTGCTCCACCATTTATTATTGAAGATAGTCAATTAGATGAGCTTGTTGAAAAATTGGACACAGCAATAACATCAACTTTAGGACAGTATACGTGAAAAAAGTTACTTTTGAAAAAGATGGCCGCATAGGTCGGATTACCCTTAACCGGCCTGACAAATTGAATGCGATTGATGANNANGTCCCCGGCCAACTGCAAGATGCTGTGCNTGAAGCGGAGGNTGACTCCGATATTCACGTGATTGTTCTTTCAGGNAAAGGTAAGGGTTTNTGTGGNGGTTANGANCTTGGTGCTTANGCNGAAAACCAAGGACAAAACAATGTGTATCAAGGGGANAANTGGGATCCTCTCATCGATTATAAATTTATGTGGGATAANACACAGAAGTTTATGTCNCTNTGGNGATGTCCAAAGCCAGTNATTTGCAAAATTCATGGNTTTGCNGTTGGNGGAGGNTCNGANATNGCCCTATGNAGNGATATGATTTTNATGGANGAANNNGCCAANATNGGCTANATGTCNACACGTGTTTGGGGCTGNCCNTCGACCGCAATGTGGGTNTANAGGATNGGAGCCGAACGCGCTAAAAGAGTTTTATTTACTGGTGACCAAATAAGTGGNANTGAAGCCGCCAACATGGGNCTTGTTTTAAAAGCTGTNNCCAAAGATAGGCTTGATGATGAAGTTGAGGCAATGGCACAGCGGCTAGCTAGTGTGCCGATCAACCAGTTGGCTATGCAAAAGATGGTNATNAATCAGGCAGTGGANGCAACCGGNCTCTCTGGAACGCAGCAGTTGGCTACACTTCTAGATGGCATATCCCGCCACACTCCGGAAGGGCATAATTTTAAAAAACGCGTAGAGGAAAAAGGGTGGAAGCAGGCAGTTAAGGAGCGCGATGATGGTACTTTTGATTGGACCAAAAACATGCCTTTTGACGAATGAATTTACTGGATTTTTTCTAAGCCGTTGTTAAGCTAAACCCACAATTCAAGGGAGAGTCAAATGTCCAAAAAGTTAAGTATTATACGTTTTAAACCGAAGCCAGAACATTACGACGATTTTCTACAGGACGTCATTGAAAATGGAAAAGAGAGAGAACCGGGCACTCATTTTGTAATGAAAAAAGATGACGAAGTTATTGCTATTGTTATTCGTGATTCAGAAGGTTTTGAGCAAAGTGCGCAGGATGGCGTTGTTAATTGGTTAGACGAGCGCAGACCAATGTTACAAGAATTTGATCCTGTAAATAGGCACACGATACCAATGACTGGTGATTTGATCGAGTAGCTTGAAGCAAAAATCTTTTTAATTTTGTTACTTAACTAAATATAGCAGGCTATTTGATTTTGGCCTGCTATTTGAATTTTTCAGATCCTAACTGTGACATTCGTTTTTTGAGTTCTTTTTCAAGAATATTTGCCTCGTAAGGTTTCATTTTTTTCCACCTTTGGCACTCATGACGTGTACGGCCACAGCCCAAACACCAACCGTTTGGTCCTGAAAATTCGCAAATATCAATACAAGGGCTTTTACGTCGTTTCACAATAAAGCTTTCAAGATCTCTTCAATAATTTTTATTAAATCTATCAGTATTAACCACTTAAAGATTCAATATCTTTTTTTTCAATTTCATCAACCGGCTTAGTAAGCCTCCAATCTTGGATTGAACCGTCTGAATGACGCGCTGTAATAACAGTTTCTATCGGCGGGCAACCTTCATCGTGACACCGCAGTTCTGCTACCGTAAGCACAGTTGTTTCAGGGAAGTCAAAGTAAGTAATGACAAGATCTTTAATCCCACGAACTTTTGCTCCAGCGGGGCGTTTTCGATCAAATAGATTTTGCATTCATTTCTCCTGCCCAAAGGGTAGACCATAAAATATTGCCTTCTTCATCACCAACCAAGACGTGTGATAAAGATGAGGTTAGCGATATTCCAGTAATTGCAGAGCCTGAAGAACCTTTAATAACAATAGGCTCCTTACTCTCATCAATTTCAGCCAAAAGAACAGACCCATCACGAAACCCTGCGAAAACTGCACTTTCAGTGTTAAGGGCTTGAACGCAAGTCGCTATTTGTTTTTTGGAAGGAGCCACGCAAACTGGCGCACGTCCCATGGGGCCATCTTTTCCATCAAATGGCCAGCAAATAGCTTCATTGGCACCAGATGTCACAAGATAAGGAGTGTCGCCTACCCAAGCAAAACTTTTTACTTTCGCAGGATAGCCTGACATCGCAAGATCAACCTTATCACGAAGTCGCCAACCATGCAGAGCGTTTTCTTGCATAGCCGTAACAACATATTTTCCATCTGGGCTAAAACATACATCGCCGTGGAAGCCTTTCCATATTAGCTTTGATGATTTCCATCTTCTCTCTTTTGCCTCCCAAACGGTCACACCACCATAGTGCGCGACTGCCAAACGCTTTCCTTTTGCATCAAAAGCCATTCCGCCAACAGTACTGGCGTGTTCTAAAACGCTAGGTTTCTTTTGACCTTTAGACCAAACATGGGCCTTTCCACCTGAAGAGCAGGCATACTTACCGTCAATGACAGCAACACAGTCAACCCATTTTGTTCCAAATGAAGCAATTTCTTCCACAGTATTGTCGGATGAGATCCTGACAAATTTCCCGTCATCACTTCCTGTAAAAATATGTTCACCATCAGTAGCCATACAAAGTACAACGCCTGCGTGCGCCTTGGCAGTTGAATAACCAACGCCTTCTCGGAATATTCGAACATTGCCATCTCCAAAACCAACAGCAACGCTGTCACCTATAGTCACTGACCCTGTAACTGGTGCGCCGAAATTGAATTTAGTTGCGCGTCGCTCTAACTCAGTTTCTTCAAAGCTAGGGCGTCGTCTTTGGTTTAAGGTTAACTCAGAATTTAAGCTATCTTGCAAGCTTCGAACCCTTCTTTCAAACCCATATTTTCAATATCACGACCAATAAACACTACTCGAGAACTCTTAGGCTTATCTTTTGGCCATTCCCCCATAGGAGAACCGTCCATGAGCATATGAACTCCCTGAAAAACGTAGCGTTCGTCAAGACCATCAAAATCAAGAATGCCCTTTGATCTTAAGATATCTTGACCTCTAGTTTGAAGCACTTTGCCAAACCAAGTTTGAAACTTTTCAAAATCAAGAGGAGTTTCAGACACAAATGATACGCTTGTAATATCATCATCATGCTCGTGGTCATGATCTGAATCTAAAAAATCTGGCTCTACTTCAAGCACGCGGTCTAGACTAAAAGCATTTAAGCCTACTACTTCATCGAGTGGCGCATCACATCGAGCTGTTCTGATTATTTTGGCATAGGGGTTTATTTTCTTAATACGAGTTTCAACGCTATCCAAATTTTTACTCTCAATGAGATCCGTTTTATTGAGTAAGACTACATCTGCAAATGCAATTTGCTCTTCTGCCTCATGATGCTCACCAAGCTGGGAAGCTAAATGTACAGCATCTGCAACAGTAACGATAGCATCCAGTTTTGTACGATCAGCCACGTCTTCATCAACGAAAAAAGTTTGAGCAACAGGTGCTGGATCCGCTAAACCCGTTGTTTCAACAATAATCGCGTCAAGTTGATCAGCCCTTTTCATTAAACCGCTGAGGATACGAATTAGATCACCACGCACGGTGCAACAGATGCAGCCATTATTCATTTCAAAAACTTCTTCATCGGCATCAACAACTAAATCATTATCGATACCCTCCTCACCAAATTCATTAACAACTACAGCATATTTCTTTCCATGCCGTTCTGTTAATATGCGATTTAATAAGGTCGTTTTTCCAGCTCCTAGAAAGCCAGTTAAAACTGTGACTGGAACTTGGGCAGTTTGCATAATCTTTCTCCTTAACTTTGTTAACCAAAAGATTAGAGGTGCTTCAAATCTTCTGATCTATGGACAGTTTCTGTTGCTGTAATT
>FUFK010041378.1_pt1 | contig 21124 bp, 36 predicted proteins | sample 1021851 | NCBI WGS metagenome assembly FUFK01 (sample SAMEA51879418, study PRJEB19060) | metagenome
ATTCTGCCAGACTTACTTATCCAATATCTGCATTTATCTGTCCATAATGCATTTCTTGTTATTGTCTTTTTATCACTTGCTGAATAGTAAGTAATAATAAAGGGTTTATTGTTTATCATATTTATTTACTCTACTTTCTATAACCTTTTTGGTTATGGGATTAGCTTACACTAATCCCATATTGATTACAACAATTAATTTACACTTTCTGAATTTTTTTCTAACTGTTGCATATATGCCACTCTTTCGGCAATCTTTTGTTCCCTAGTTTTTTCGGTATTTTTCATTCCCTTAATTCTTTCTGCAAGATTTTTAGGATTATAGATTACCAAGCCACTAGAGTTTGTTCTTATTATTTCATGGTCTGTTATTTCTAAACCAAGTTCTTGGGCTAGTTCAATAGCCTCATCTAAATACTTGTAGCCTTTTAAACCAACTTTGATTTCTTTCATCTGTTTTAAAATGCTTTCAATCCATTTAGTATGAGCCATAACAAAAGCAGACTTTTGTTGTTTCCAAGAAATTAAAAAATCAAACTCGTCTTTATTACAAGCGATAGACCTATCTCTACAATAATCTCTACCAATTAAATCAAGTTGATATTTTTCATTCCACTCACGACCATATTTAGTTTCATTATTTCTTCCACCACTCAAACCTAAATATTTTTCGTTGTTCTCAACAAACTTTCTTTTGTGTGGGTTGTCGTCTTTGTCGGCTTGTTCAATTAAGATGTCNGCNTTNCAATCTTCNTGNGCATTGATTTCATCTCTANACAAAGCAAACGAATAAGACAAATCTCTATTAGAAGAATAATTGTTATCTTCATCAATAGAACCATTTAATTTAAAATCAAAATGTTTTTCTATCGGTACATTTTCTTCTATTTCAGTTTCGCCATTATAGTTTGTTTTTTCTTTGTTGCCTAAATAATGAAAATGAAAACAACTGTCTTTTGCAATCGTTGAAACATTCTCAAATTTATTTTGAAGATAATATGCTTTCTCAACATCTTCTTCTGTATAATGTCGTCTGACAATTTTTTCTGCAACACTCCAAGCCATATCATTGATATCAACTTGTTGTGATTTTAAATCGTCATACTTTCTTTTTTCTTGGGTATCTTCTTGTTGCAAGTGTACCTTAATTCTATTTGCAATTTTATTCCGATACTCATTNTTTAGTCTTATTCTAGCCATGTGTCCTCTTTCTTTTTTATTGGTTAATTTCAAAAAGTTTTACATTAAGACTTGACTATTGTCAATGGGATATTATATTAAAATCTGTTATTTACAAAAACTTAACACAATTAAAGCGTATTGGGTTGAGAGGTAGTTCTAGTGTAGAATACTCAACCCAAACAGAAAGGACAAGATGACATTAAAATATTGTCAATCTCATAGGTGTCATACCTACGATACAAAGGACAGGAAACGAGGAAGTAAAGGAAATAAAACAAATCAAACTAGAAGAAGAAGTGATTTGTATTATGGTAAAGGAAACTTTTGCTCATTGAATTGTTATAATGATTGGGCAGAAGATTTTATTGATAGAGCAGTTGATCAAATATCTGGCAGACTTCACGAACCAATGATATTAACAGAAGAAAATGCATGGCGACGAGTTTGGAATAGATCATATTGGGACGATCGTTCTCAACCACAACATATTGAAAGGAATATGATTTCTGGCGAGGAAAGACCTTGTCAAGATAACAACTAGTTTCATCTGTCCTTGATGAAAAATCCCAATTTAGAATTATTCTAAATTGGGATTTTGTTTTTTTTTGGGTGGGCCCGCCCAGAGTTTACAAGCTTGTGGGGTGGGCCCGCCCAGTATCCTGAAGCCTGCAAGCTGTCAAGAAAATTATTTTTATTTTTTATTTGTAAGATGTTCTGGGATATGATACGTTTAAGCAAATCAATAAAGGAGAAATAAAATGGGACTAGATCAATACGCTGGACTTCGAGACAGTAAAGGTGAAGTTCATGAAAAGTTTTATTGGAGAAAGCACGCTAGACTACAAGTGTTTATGTCTAGACAATTCAATAAACAAAAACCCAAACAGGAACATAACACTATGGACGACCTGCAACATCTAGGTTTTAATGGTGGTCAAGGTGGTGTTACAATTACTGAAGATCTAATCAAGGACTTGGAGAAGGCCATTAAAAACGATTATTACGAATACTTTGCTAATGATGGTTTTTTCTGGGGCCAACAATTCCAAGAGGAACAGGTCAAAGAATACAAAGCCCAAGATGAAGAGTTTTTAAAATGGGCTAAAGAACAGGTCAAAGCTGGTAGGCAAATAGGCTACGACTGTTCTTGGTAAAAAGTTTCAGGGCCCGTGAGGGCCCTGAATAGGTGCAGGCTGGGGCAGGCCCTGTTAAAATCGCGGCTGGCCTCGCACCTAACTCACAAGCCACAAGCGGGTGGGCCCGCCCTGAATAATTTAAAATTTTTTTGTTGACAGGTAACCTGGGATAATATAGGATGTATTTAGAAAGCGAGGACAATATGGAACTAAAAGACAATACACAAAAAACCGAAGAGCGTAAGAACAGGTTCAACGGTGAGTCTATTATGTTGACTGCTGAGGAAGCGCGTAGACATGATAATATTTTCATCAATGAGCTAGCCGCAACGATGGAAGACAAGGCTGCCGGGATCGATGGCCANAGTGANAANTGGAAAGCGGTCCGGAANGATCTNGATTGGTTNATGACANNANAANGCCAAAGCTTATATGGTGTTACTTGATTAGTCCNGGANCAGGGCCCGCAAGGGCCCTGGTAAAAATAAAAATATAAGTTAGAGCTCAAGCCACAAGCGTTCAAGCTTGACAGGTTACAAGCTATCACGTATAAGATTTTATAGGAGAAATATATGTTAAAGAAAGAAGCAAGAGAAATAACTGGCGGCCTAAGCAAGCCGTCGAAGATGCCAGGACCAGCGCACAACCTGCCGGCCGTGGCGTGTAAGACTGGCGCGAAGCTGGTGAAGATTCCAGGCAGCGTCTGCGCTGGCTGTTATGCCCTGAAGGGCCGGTATCGATTCAATAATGTACNGAAGGCCCTGCAGCGTAGACTGAAGGCGCTCGAGGACCCTCGCTGGGTGGATGCCATGGTGCAGCTCATCACAGGTGAGAAGTACTTCAGATGGCATGACTCAGGAGACATCCAGTCTATGGGACATCTAGAGAATATATTCGAAGTGTGCAAGCGTACAAGCTCAACCCAGCACTGGATGCCAACCCGTGAAGCGCAGATCCTGAAACAATTGGACCCGGCCACAATACCGCCAAACTTAATTATTAGAATGAGCTCACACATGATTGACCAGGGACCAGTTAAGTTCTGGCCGTGGACGTCGACAGTCACCAGCCAGGAAGGCAGAACCTGCCCGGCCCCTGAACAGGGNAACAGNTGCGGNAGCTGCAGACAGTGCTGGGACAGGTCCACACCAAACGTGTGNTACGGTAAACACTAAATATGTTCAGGCACCCTAAGTACTACAAAGAATTGGAAAAGATCCGGAAGCAATGGGAGCGCAAGCTTACAAGCTCTCAAGCTTCAAGCGACAAGCATCCCAACCAGCGCACAAGGGTTCAAGCTTCAAGCCAGAGTGCACAAGCTCCAGGATCNGATGACCAGGGTACAAGCGCACAAGCCCACGGTCCGGGGTGCAAGCGACAAGGATAAAGGTATTTTTAGGATGTTTCACGTGGAAGCTAATTTGGTGGGGTGAAAAGCGGATTTTGTACCCCAATGTCACCTTCAATTCCAATGTAAAAAAGTGCTCGTTAGGAGTATAACCCAGTAAGTCGGGAGTACCCAATAAGCTACGGTTTTCCAATCTATTCCAACTAATTTTAGTAATTTTCTTTTTAACGTTTGCATATAATTTAGCCTCTGGTTTCAGGTGGGGTACCTCAGAGCTAAACTATTCTAATGACTTTGCCCATCTTAGACTTTTCTTTCTCGCAAAGGAACACTAACCTATGAGTTTCTTTACTACCAATAATTTTATTTTCAAGAAGTTTTACACCAGTGAGATCATAAAATTCTCCATTGGGTAATAACACCTGACATCTAGAGTCTTGTACGACAGGGGATTTAAAAAATTTTTCTAATGCTTTCTGTAGGGTTCTTCCTAATACCATAAGTGGGTTGATATATATCCCATAAACATATATATTGCAAGTATGAGTGANAAACCAGGACCAAAACCAATGGTAAAGCCAGCATGGCACCCAGCAGATGACTTGACAGAAATGCAACGTAGATTCGTAGATTTCTTAGCGTATCGTCAGGGCAGATCTACATTTACAGCTGCAGCTATACAGGCAGGATACAGTGAGAAGAGAGCCAACAGAGAAGGATCTGAACTCATGAAGAATCCAAAGGTACAAAGATATTACAGATGGAAATGCAATCAAATAAACAGATCGCAGGCTGTGAATCACACAAACTANTTGAATCAACAAATTAGATTATCTGCAAAACTAGAAGACAAAGGTAAGGAAGAGAANTGTGCACCATTTGAAAANTTAATTGGTAAAGCTGCAGGTCTATTNTCAGAAACTCACTTCCATCAAAATTTAGANAAGATGACTCTTGCAGAGAAACAAGAAGAGATTAAAAGACTTAAAAAGATTCAGCAAGANAAGTTAAAAGACATGAAACTTATTTCAGAGTAACTTTCTCCATCTTCACAATACANCCAATNGGAAATACATTACGATCTGAAAACAACTCNTCNCCTTCTTCATAAGACGCAAAGGTTCTAATATTCTTTTTATCTTTGTTAAATAGATATGCATGNGTTACCATAACTGAAGGTAAGAATCCTAANAAGTCTTGCTCTGTAGCATGACCGCTATCACCGGTGATATCAACCCATGTAATTTTATAGAAGTAGTATCGCTTCTTCTTAATTACAACTGATTTATATTTTGATTTCTTCAAACGTCTCATCAGACCCTGTATACCCCTTTTTACATATGAAATAAATAAAACTAAAATTCATGTACGCGACCCCCTATACTGACGTATTTCCTTGCTTTTTTAACAATTGTACCAATTGTACCTCATTGTACCAAGGGGTCTTGGTACAAAAATGAACGAATAAGCGTTGGTATATAACACTTTTTTAATTTGTACCTATTGTACCTAAGTTTTAAAAAAAATAAAAAAAATTTTTTTATTTTATAGAGAAAAAACGTATACAATTGTAAAAATGTGCAATTATTGGCTATTTTACTCATCTTTTAACCCTAAATTTGTACCTGGAGGACTATTTTTTTCAGGTACAATTGGTACAATTTTGTAATATTCGTCTACTCTACGTAAAAATTCATGCATGTAGCCTTGGAATTCCTTGTCTGACACCTCAAACTTCTGAAAAAAACAGTCCTTGCTGCACATTAGAATAATTCCAGACTGGATCTGTGTACCATACACATAGTTGTGGGCCATAGCGTAAGCTGCTAGCTGGGTGAAGTAGTCATCAATCCATTCTCGCTGCTTTGGTTTGTTAGTTTGTTTGAAGTCAATGATCGCTGGTTTGCCAGCATAGATTCCTACAACATCGGTAGCACCTGCATACAGTCCAGGATAGTATAATGTTACTTCCGTGCCCCATACTTCTTCCAGGTCCCCGAGCCCCGATCGAATAACCACATTAGCCATTTTCCCTGCCTCCTGACCCAGGGCAGTCAAATCAAGGTGCTTCTCGTCCTTTATATAGCCCTCTAAATAGGTATGCATGGACGTTCCTCGCATGGCAGATAAATCACGAATCCGGTCTGCTCGCTGTGCTCCCATTCGTCTTTTCCACTCTTCTAATTTTTTCTTTTTCTCTTCCGACTGTGTAGCTTGTAATATCGTAGTAACACTCGGTAACTTCTCGTTAGTTCCTACATCGTAATGTCTTTTACCATTTATCAACGCACGTGTTGATGTCGGGTATTCAAACTTTTTATTCCATTTCATTTTTCTTTATCCCACATAATCATCATTCCGACTACTAATAAATACACAGCTACAATAACTCCTATCGATGCAATTATTTCAATCATTTCTTTTTACCCCAACGCATATCTCTTACATCTTGAAACGGGTTATAGTTTTTTGAGTGCCATTCACACTCTTCTGCTTCCTTAAAATAACCATTATCTTTCAACCACTTAGCGTGAATTTCAAGAATCAAGTTCTTTCTTTCTATACGCTGTTCCCGTTTCTCGATTACCGTATCTTTTTTGCCAGACCCAGACATTTAATCTACTGCTGTATCTTTCCACCAGACTTAGCCCAAAATCTATAACCTTCCAGGTCAATGATGTCAGCGCCTTTTTCCAATTTTTGTTTTGCATAATGTTCTATCACTTGTTGAATCTTTGGTAGTTTAGTATGGGCGTAGGGCCACAATAATCTACACACGTAGTACGCGTCTCTGAATGTACACCGCCAACGGTATTGCATCAAGTATTTTGTGCCATCAACCCGTTTACCTTTTCTAGGTTTATCGGTCAAAGTTCCAACACCTAATACTTCATGCACCCATAACAATACAGATCTATCGGTCATGGTTATCTCCATAGATAGTCTTAAACTATTCGATATACGATAACCCTTACCTTTGTGTTTCTTTTTCTTTTCGGGTCCACGTTTAAAATGTATAGACCCTTCACCATCAAATAAGCCTGCGATGTAGGCTATGTCTTCATTGCTCAGTGTAGTCACGAACCCTCTTTTCGTAAGGTGCATTATCTCTAAGTTTAGCTCTAAACTTTTCGACTTCATCTTCTTTCCACTGATTTGCTTCTTTTAATTCAGCTTCTAATCTTTTAATCTGAGCACCGGCACGTCTACATGTATCTTGTAAAAATCTAACCTTACCTTCAAGAGCCTCTTTGTTTTCTTTGAGATTCTTAATTTGGGTTTCTTTGTCCAACATCATCTTCGTTTACCTCCTCTTCTACTTCACCTTGGTTGTTGCAAAAATCGCAATCAGCCCATTGCTCTTCTCTGGACTGTTCGANTGGTACACGTACGAAACCGTTTCCATTACAAACAGAACAGATTACTTTACGCTTTAAGTTTGCCATTTAACTTCTTCTCTTTCTCGTTTACTAATAATGTTATTGTTTGAGATCTACTTATAGTCATCTCAGGAATCATAACTTTCCTTATCTTATCTATTTTATTATATGTTTCTTTTGGCAAAGATACATTTTTATATTTAGTTATATCAGTCATACTTCTCCTTCTTTCTGTTGACTATCATATAGGATATATCTCATAATATACAATAGCTGTCAATCAAAAATCATAANNCGGTGTATNGATCTGTGTGCACTGTACNATACACCGNCCGGCTTTGGTCGCTACCCTCTCGGGTCATAGCTAACGTNAGTGACTTAGCGCGAAGCTTTTGTATCGACGCCTACTCACCGGAATCAAACTCTTTGTGGCTCTCGGTAGGTCTAACCCGAGNTTNTNCNTAGACTGCCTACANCGCATCAAACTCTATTCACCCAGGCANCCAAAAAAATGAGCGCCTNTGTATTCTCCTTTTACAATTACATACCTATTCATATGTTCTAAATAAGTTGTAAGTTCATTTCTCCATATGTCACAATAATCGAACAAATCCATGTCACCTTCTATGATCGTTCCTGTCGGAACCAGATTGTACATTCCGTCCTGTAGTATGATCAATAAAAGTTCCATATTCTTTTACAAGTTTATACCAAAGATCCTTATACTTCGGGTCTTTCGTCTTGTTCCAATTGTTTGCCGCTTCGTCTATTTTGCTCTGCATATGGTTTTGTTCCCCACTCTATTATCTTTTTAACACTTGGCCCTGTCAATTCAATATCGACACCGTAAGGCTTCCATGCTTTTTTTAAGATATTTAACTCCAACACCAATATTGCATATTGTTTTTGAGTAATACCTTTTGGTTTTATATTTATTATTTTATCTTTCATAAATAGAATATAGGATATTCTATTATTTGTGTCAAGGCCTTCTACCTTGTCGATTGTATTTTTTATATGATCTTTTCTTGGATTTATTAAGGCTTTTTGAGTGACGTCCTGGACGCTTACGAGGCTTTGGTCTTGGTACAAAATTTGTAAATTTTTGTCTAGCCATCTTTTAATTCCTCAAAATATTTAGTCATGTTTTTTGGACTCTGCATTGTAGGTATATAGCTAATCTTACCATTAATATGTTGCTGTAAATCTGTGCCACATGTAATACATCTGTAGTATGATCGTGTAATTCCTACTAACATAGTATATTCTTCACATGTTGGACAACGTCCGTTTACTATTTCTGTATATAATTTAAAGGCCATTACTGTGCCAGTGGATTAGAACTACTTAGTTTTAATTCTTCTATTTGATTCTTTAATAATTCAATTTGTTTTTCGTTTATTAAAGTTTTTGTGTGTGAGTGTTGTGTATCGTGAGTGTGTGTAGTGTCTGCATTTTCTAATGCTGTAACTTTTTCTTCTAATACAGCTATTTGTGCAGAATAATCTGCAGATTCTTGTTCAGCCAATGCATCAAGTTTAGTTGTGATCTCTCCATATTTTACGAAACCACCACCTATTGCTGCAATAACACCTAGTAGTGCTGCTACTCCTGCTAATTGATTTTTAATTTTATCCATTTTGTAATGCCTGTATCTCACTTATCAAATTTTGACGCTGTTGTAAAATCAAATTAAGTTGTTGATTTTTCTGATTTATTGGATCATTTTGTTTATACTCTACCAAGTCAACATCGTAAATAATTCTGTTATCTTCTATTGGTAATTGATCTATGTAAATATTTTTTGGTTCGTAGAACGGAATATTATAAGCATCTAAAATATTATTTGAAGACATAACTTTTAATTTTACTAAATTTTTTAGTTGCAAATTCTTGTCAATATCTTTAATCTTTTCGTCAATTTTATCTAAGACTTCTGTAAGTCCAACTGTTTTTGTTTCTTCCTGTTGTACTTCTTCTTGCTCGCTACTATCCTCTTCCGAAGCATCGGCAGTCTCAGTAGTTTCGCCATTGGATTCTTCTTCTTTTTCATTTTGTTTCTCTTCTTCAAACCCTTCTTGTAATAATTCAGAAGTAGTTTTTTCTTCTTTTGGTTTTTCTTCTTCCTCAGTAAAAGTTTCTATCATCTCAAACACTTCTTCTTCCTCTTCCTTTTCTTCCTCCTTCATCATCTGTACCATTTGTACTACAGGAGGCTTCTCTTCCTTTTCTTCTTGTATCACAACAAACTCTTCAAAGATAGGTTCTTCTTCAAACTTCTCTTCTTCTTTCATTGTCACCATGACAGGTTCTTTAAACTCTTCTTTTAATTCTATCTTCTCTTCTTCAAAAAAGAATTCCTCTACGATTTGTTGTATCTCTTCAAACTCTTCATCTATGTCTTCAAAGACTTCATTCATTTCTGTTTTTATTGCAGGTGGTATTGGTGAATAAAATATATCTAACAGTGTTGCTTTTAATTCTGCACCTAATAAGTTTGGTCCTACAGGTGCTGTACTGTTTGAATTATTACCATCTATACCAGTCCATTCCCATTCCCATTTTCTTGCACCTTCACCTGTATGTGTGACTGTGTCTGTGTATGTATAAGTGTTATTGAAATAACCTGCATCTGTATTTCTGTTTTGTGTGACCGTAGCTAATACGTTTTCATCTTCATCTAAAATATTTACAGTTGTAGAATAACTATCTTGACCTGATGTTGACTGACCACATTGATAAGCAGATCCAGTCCACTCACAGTTTTGTACTTCTGTTCTTGATGTAAGAGTTACTCCACCATCTAAACTGTCAGCTGTAGTTGTGTGATCACCTGCAGATATATCTAACAGTGTGCCTGTTGCAGACACTGTCCCTGTTCCCTGTGCCTCTAACTCATTGTAATTACTACTAAAATCAGAGATACCATTAAGAGTGAAACCGGTAGAGCTATTGATACCATCTACTGTGCTGTTGTTATGTTGTATGGAAGTTTGACCAGTGCCAGCGTTCGGTAATAGATTACCTGTTGTTGCTGTCTCTGTTAAACCAGTTGTATGGATTAACATCATCAGCAAATTTATTAATACGATAAACCGCATACCCTGCTCCTATAATCATTATTGTTAACCATATCATATGTCTTGTACCTCGTTACATGTAAATAAAATAGTTGTTCTATTTTTTTCTACATAAGCTGCACCCATGTCTTTTAATCTTAGACTTGATGCTTCATAACCTATGATAGCACAATCATAGTAACTATCAAACTTATAAGGCCATTCAAAAGCTGGAGTGCATAGTGTATAATTACATATTACTAGTGTTAGTATAAACTTCACTTGTCCATCAGCCTATCCATGTGCGCATAAATACGACCAATGACTTTATCCATACTTAATATTTCTTGTTGCAACATAGCTACTAGTGCCTGTAATTCTACTAAAGTAATTAAAACCCATGTAGATAGACCCATTAATATTGTGCCCAAAAGAGGTGCTATCCATCCCATCTTTTTCATTTAGGAGACTCCCAATTTATGTTTGGTTTATTTTTTGGTAAAATAACATCTACTTTTTCCATATCTTTTGTAATTTGTTTTTGTATTTCATCATTTCTTTTTTCAATAATTTTTAAATTTTTTACATATTGATCATAGTCTGGTCTTAACTTATCATATTTTTTCCAGGCTGCCTTTGCTTGTTTTCCGATCTTACCTTCAAAAGGACACGGAGTACCTGCTTGTTCCATAGCAAAAAATACTCTTTCATCTTGACATAAAATGGCTACAGCTGCAACCTTCATACCTAAACCATTTAACTCTCTTGATAATTTAATTCGTTCACAATTTTTATCTCTAAATGATTTACCACCTGATACACCAATACCAAAAGTTTGTATTCCTGCTGATGCTCCGGCTAAACAAACATCTGAACCTGTGTTAGTTACCGATGGTGCTGACGCTGTTGGTGGTGCAGATCTGATGTTTGATGTCGAGTTATTTGTGGTTGTGGTATTATTTGAGCTTCCACTTTGATATGTATTTGTGGCTGAACTTGTATATCCACCTGTAATTGATGTATTAGAACCGCTTGTATTATTTTGAGTCGTAGGGTACGCAGGACCGATAAAAGCTATCAAACATAACAGTATTATTAGAATACCTGTAAAATAATAATTCATCCTGGCTATCTCCATAATACATGTATCCTCGATTCTTAGACTATTCCTAGCCAGCCTTTAATTTTTTTCCAAATTTTTTTTAACATGTTTTCTCCCATGTAGTCTTCGTAGTTTTTTATTTCAATGTGATTACAAACATAGCAATCACACGCTGAACATTGAGAAGTGCTAACATAAAAACCTTGACCTTGACAGTGACACCTGTGTCCACAATCAAAACATAAAATTTTCATTTCTTCTTCTCCTCAATTTCGTAAAAGAATTTGTCGGTGTCTTCAGTACGCCACGCCCGACTATCTTCTACATTCCAATCACTCGTTTGCACTTTCCAGTCAGGAATTTCATCCTTCACAGTGAAAGATGGTATATCCCAAATGATTCTATTGTTAGGTTGTGCTGCAAAATTGCCATCATCTAGGGCAATAATGTGAGCGCACTTATGTTCGTGCGAAATCTCTGAATGATCAGTGTCAAGTATATTACTCTCTGGGTGTGCAAAGTCAACGGTAAATAAATACTTACCGCTATGCCACTTCTTATCTTTGCCTATGTATTTGCCTGCTTGGCCATCTAGAATATCAAAAGTATGAACAGAAGGATAATAGCTAAAACAATTCCAGAGCTGTAGTTCATCAAGTCGTCTTGTGGGCACTCTGGATGGTTCAAATCCCTTCTGAATAAACGCGCTAATTGGTAGGCGATAAAATACTGCACCGTTTTCCATAATAGCATGGAATAATATAGGCCTTCCTGTAATACAGCTAAGACCAAAGATAATACAGTCTTCAACTTCTCCATGATGTTTTTGTAGGTCATAAAGATATTCTCTCCTAATTTGGGCGTACGTCGCCGGTGTGTTTGCATTTAAATAAGCCATAGTTATCCATGTATCTCACCCCAGTTGTCGCCATATTCATAATCGACTTTATTTGGGACTTCTAATGTAACAGCATTTTCCATCACATCAATAATCTTTTTAGCATGCTCCTCATTTTCTACAGATATATCTAATTCATCATGTATTTGTATATGTGGTATGATACCCTCTTTGTATAATTCTAACATTGCTTTCTTAGTCATGTCAGCAGCTGAACCTTGTATAAGTTTGTTCAAAGCTTTGTATGTGTAAGCTCTTTTAATTCCCGGTCCATGTTCCCTGAGTGCATCCTCGTGAGTCATGGCTTTATGCATACCGAAACTGTTAGGCTCCCACAGGTGAAACCTGCATAGTCTACCCAGCAATGTTCGTATCTGTCCACGGTCTTGTGCTCTGTTAGATGCTTTGTCCATTAATTGTTTTACGAATGGTACACGTGAATGATATGTATTAAACAGATCTGCAGCTTTGTCTTTTGTTACACCTAGCTCGGCCTGAAGTTTACCTTTACCCATACCATAAAATAATCCTAGGTTAATTGTTTTAGCCTGGGATCTAGGTATGTCAGCCATATCTGCTACGGTCTGGTGAAAGTCTGCACTAGAGTCATTTGTATACGCATCTACAACATCGTAGACAGATGGTAATTTGTATAATGCAGCATAATGCACTACCAACCTAGGCTCTTGTTGAGAATAGTCAAAACAACCCCATGTATGGTCCTTCTCAGGTATAAATAACGACCTTATCTTAGGTCCAAGATCTTTATTTCTAGCAGGAATTTGTTGCAAGTTTGGATTCTGGTAAGAGAACCTACCGGTAACTGTACCACCACCAGCATTACGTAATTGATTTATTTCTGCATGGATTCTACCATTGTGTTCGTATTTTAAAATAGAATCTATAAAAGTTGTGTGTGCTTTATTTATTTCTCTAGCTTGTGCAATCATTCTTACAACAGGGTGTTCGTGTTCTTGTAAAAAGTTTTTTGTAAATGATGGTGCACCTGTCTTATCTGTTCTTGGATACTCTATCTTTAACATATCAAATACATTTGCAATAGATCTAGCTGCCCATATCTGTGCATCAATATTTGTTTCACCTTTTATCTTGTGCAATAATTCTTTTTCAGCATTGTTAAATTCTTTTTTCATTTGATGTGCACGTTCGGTATCTACACGTACACCTTTGAATCTCATGTCAACAAGACATGGAAATAGATCTGTCTCCAGGTCAAATATATCTTCTAAGTCCTGGTTAATAATTTCTTTTTTCATCTCTTGCCAAAGACCAAGTGTAACTTCAGCATCACGTTCTGCGTATGCACCAACATGCATTGCAGGTAGTTTGTACATTTCTGATTTAGGATCTATACCCCAAGACTCTGCAGCTTCTGCAAGTGCAGCTTCGTTCTTACCATAACCAAGATAATTCCAGGATAAACTATTTAAATCATATCTAAATCTATTCTCATCGGTAATCGCTGCAGCTATCATTGTGCAGGCTATGTTACCGTTTATTTTAAATCCCATTGCCCGCAACCAACATACGTCGTAGATAGCATTGTGAAAAACTTTTGTTGACGGTGATTCAAGTATGTCTTTTAACCAAGACAATACTCTTTGTCTGTCCATATTTCCGCCGCCCTCATGTGCAATAGGAAAATATCCTTTATAAAAACTTGTAGCAACAGCGATACCTATAACTTCACCATTACCAATAACAGAACCAGATCCTTTCTTTAATAAGTCTGGATCTTTTGTCTCCAAGTCAATTGCTATTTCATCTACATCACGTAGGTCTGGAAACTCAGTAGGTTTAACCCACTCAGTTTGTGCTTCAAACTTTGGTATCTTCACTTATATCCTTTATCTTTTTAATTTCTAAGTCACAGTAATGCTTAATTTTCTCTAAGTCTTCTATACCATTCTTGTTTAAATATCTACAAACATATTTCACAACATTACCTTGAAAAAAAGACAAGTTATTTTTTGAAATAAATTCGTATGGCTGTATGTGAAAGTCCTTGTAGTGACTTCCGCCTATCTGTTTATCTTGCGGAAAAGTATCATCAAATAAGTCCTTCGATGTCATAACCTTGATCCTCCTTTTTTGCTGACATGACATATAGATTTTGTTTTGTTCTTGTTACTCCAACATACCAAACTCTATGTTCTTCATCTTGTTTATCTAAACTCTTTTCTGCAGAGTCTCGAATTGTTTTTGTATTATCTAAAATTAACAATACGTTATCAGCTTCGCCTCCTTTTGCTGAATGTATTGTAGATAATTTTACTCTAGGGTCTTTGTTTAATTCTTCTCCATTACTTAACATTTCTCTTATGTACAAACACTCTTCATAGTCTGATGTAAATACATCATACCAAGGTTCGTTAGGATCAAACCCAAACTCTTCTATAGAGTACATCTTTTCATCAGTGGGTTCTTGTTCCATGTTTGTATATTCTAAAACATCTTTTACTTCTGCTAAAGATAATTGTTCACCTTTGGTCCAGCGTGTGTAGTTTTGAATAGTTCTAAACAAGGTTACCTTGTAGCTTTTACGATCTTTGTATTCAAAATAAATACCGCGTTCTTTTAAACTTGTTTTGAATCTATTTAGTTTATCATTGTATCTTGCTAACACTAGCCATGTTCCTTGATCCAGTGGTACATCTGATTGATCAAATATATAATTTACACTGCCATCATCATCACGTGCCTTCCAACTCTTCTGTATTCTTCTTTCGTCTGGTATTTGTCTTAGTATGTTGTCAGCTAAGTTTTGTACAAGTCTTGGAACCCTGTAAGATTGTGGCAAAATTATGTCCTTCTTAGAAATTTCTTGCTGAAATTTTTTTACATCTGCGCCTGCCCAGCCATAAATTGCTTGATCATCGTCGCCTGCTAAGATAACATATTTGCTATTTTCCTTGATAATGTTGAACATTTTCCACTGTATTGGTGATAGATCTTGCGCTTCATCAACGAATGCTACATCATATTTCGGACACAATCCTGACACAATAAACTTTTCAATCATGTCTGTAAAATCCACCAAACCAAACGCATCTTTGTAATTATCTACCTCTTCTTTTAGAATTGGCAGTAGTCTCTTATCTAGATCAGAAGAATACATATCTGTATTGTATTCATCTTCAATAGATACTTCTTTTATTCTAGCTGCATTTATCAAATTAAAATACTCACTATCTGAATTTATGAATCCTGTGTTTTCTTCACCACCTTTATACACTGTAACTTCTATACCTAACTTCCTACCAATATCTTCGTAGTGTTCATCTTGCATTACCTGTGTCTTTTTCAAACCCAACTCTGTAAATGCCAAAGAATGTAGTGTTCTAAAATGTTTAAGATCTTTTCTTTGATATCTTGGATATGCATCTAACATTCTATCTACAGCTTCGTTTGCAGCTTTAGTTGTAAATGCAAAGTATCCTATCTTATCTATAGGTGTACCTAATTTTAAAAATGTTTTTACATATTTCAGTAGCTTTGTTGTTTTCCCTGTTCCCGGAGGCCCGAATAATTTTCTACTGATCATATTATATCCGTCTTATGTTTTGTTTTAGTATGATTTATAGGTACTTCTTCGAATGTTTTTCTATTTATTTGTAATACATTTTTTACAGATGAATTGTACTCACCAGTTTTTTTAGATGGAAATCTTTTTTGATCTAAAAAATCTATCTCACATTCTTGATATGTAACCTGCATCATACGACCTGTTTTGTCTTCACTATACTTCCAGTTCTTTGCTTTTAGCTTGTCGTAAAATTTATCAAACTTAAAGTATGCATAGTCACCTTCAATCAATACTGATCCAGTTTTAAATGCAGCATCACTTGTAGCTTTTGGTCCATTAATTTTTGCATGTAATACATCATGTAATTTTTCTTTTGGTGATGTACCAACTGGCGGCTGTACTACTTTTTGTGTAGCATACAACGCGTCCATAACTGTTTGCTCTTCTTCACCTTTAATTAGTGGTGGAAAGAAACCAGCAGCTTTTGATATTGCATTTCTTCTTTTACGTTGATCATTCAAATGTTCCACAGTTCTACAGTGTACTGTAGCTGTGCTGATACCATCAGGTTTTGTTACATCAAATTCGTATTCTGGTTCTGGATCTAAATCTATCTTCTTTAGATTTGTAAGTGCAGGGTAAGAACCTTTTGTACCACGTAAGACTCCAAACTTTTTCTTTACACAAATACCTTTTTTACAATGTTCACTCAAAGGACTTTCATTACACTTGTAACCTTTAGATCCTCTGTTCCAAGATTTTACTTTTGAATTTAAAAACTTTTTATCCCATGCATTTGCATGTACACCACTGAAATATTTTACTGGTGCATTCATAACTTTCTGTTCCCAATTGTCTGGATACTTTAATTTTACCATGACATGGTAGTTGTACATAAATCTATCCTTACCATCAAACTCTGGTTTGTTTGCTATCTTAGATATTGCTGCTAAACATGGTGGACCATCTACAAATTCTTCATCAACACCTTCCATTGTTTTTGATTCCATCTCTTCTGTAATTTCTTTCAGTCTTTCTTTTGGTACCAGGTTTGCACCTATCACCTCCATAAATTGTTCTAAGGTAAATGTTGTACCATCAACGTTTAAAGCTTTACGCTCCTCTCCGAAGTATGGTAGATTTATAAACTGTCCTGGTCTTAATTGACCTGTCTCACTATCCTTTGCTAGTTGTGTTTGTTTTGGAAATATTTCTGTATCTTGTATCAGTCCAAACAAAGACAATAAATTTGTTAAAAATGATCTAACTAATGTTGCACTTGTAAATTTATCCATAAATAAAAATAAATGCAGACCGCCACTTTTAGATTCAACTGGTAGTAAAGGTAATTCGTATTGTTGTATTATATCTATGTAATCTTTTTTGTTGAAGTTAGCATAGTCTTTTGGATCTATATCTATAACTCCAAACTTAACTTCTGAGTCTTCTGTACATGGCTGTATACCTATAGATAATTTACCATCTAAATGTTGTTGATATATTTCTGGTGTAAGTTCTTCGTAGTTCCATCTGTAGACGGGTTTCTTTTTACCTGTCTCAGAATCTATTCTGGAATCCTGGTGATTGAAATCAGCTACACCATAGGCATTCCTGTACCCGTTAAAATATTCTATGTATCTTTCCATAATAACTGTTATGTGGGCCCTCCACTCTCGCTTTAGGCCCACACTGTGCACATATCCCGAAGGAATTATATAATGCTAGTTTGGTCCTTTGGTTTATCTTCGCCATGTTTAGCTTTAACACTTCCTTTAGAAATGTTTTCACTAAAACCTTTAGCTTGATCGTAAAGACCTTTGTCAGTTACTGGGCCAACTTTACTAACTTCCCAACCAAACCAAGTGCCTTTATCGTTTGACATTTGGGTAGTNTTTAGTNTGTAAATGTGGCTGAAAGATGCCGGTGTAAACATTCCGTTTGCACCCTTCATCTTAATACCAGACATCATTGAGTTCCACTTTCTACTAATTTTTAATTGAGTAGACTTCATAGAGATCAACGCTGTCGATGGACTATCTCCCGCTACTATAACAAAGTGAGATGCAGTCTTCTCAATATAATTACCATTTGGTAATCTATCTTTGTAGTTTGCATCAGGTGTTGTTTTAGACATGATATCAGAAGATGAATCATAGATTGCAACTGGTGCACCTAGACCTTCTCCCCTATCTTTCCATTCGATGTACTCCAACTTATAAAAACATGGAATTACATCAATACCTTTTACTCCATCATAGAGTTCTCCAGAGACAGAATTGTAAATCATTCCTGGCTCTGCACCTTCAACATACTTACCATCACGTTTATTAACTTCTGGTGAAAGTTGTCCTAGGATTTTTAGAAAAGGTAAGGCTAGATCTTCTTGACCTATTGTACCTAAACCTTTTGCTGCATCGTCTTCAAACATATTTGCTGGAAGCCCTGCAGACTTTTTCTCTGCTACTTGGTTCATGTTTATTTACTCCTCGTTACTTTNGTCCTGTTTCCTGCGAACACNTTAAAAAGATCAGAGGGCATCTCTTGTCCAGACTCTAGACGCTCTCTGACCAGTGCTTTAAGTGTCATTGGTTCGACCTTTAATTTCTGGACAGGTTCGTACCCTTGACCTTGCGCAAGGCTAGCATATTCTGCCGCCTTGTTATCTTCGTTACGACCAAAGGAAACTGTAATCTCATTTTTAATAAGATCACCCAGGCCGTTNNNTCGAAGCCATGTATAAGCTGCTTCTTTATTTGCTGCTGAAATAGAAGCACCATAAACTGGTTTAACTTCAACTGAAGAACCATCTGCTAGTTTCAATGTAGAGATATTCATCTCTTGCATCATAGTAGGTATGACCTCACCAGAAACTAATTCGATATGTCGTTTCAGTTCTTTTAATTCTTTTTCTTTTTCTTCAAGTTGATCCTCTAATTTTTTTAGCTTAACAACTTGATCTGATAAAGATTGTGCATCTTTTATATTATGCAAATCTTCTCTTTGATCTTCTTCAAAGTTTATATTACTCATTTATTTCTCCTTTCTCATATAGATTAATTTTAATAGGATAGTATTTTCTTTCTTGTCTATCCCATTTGAGTAAGTTGTATTTACCGTTTGTAATATCAGATACAATAGAACATGCTACACCAATAATAGCAGGATCACCAGTTAATAATAAATAATCATCTTCCTTGAAATTTCTTAAAAGTTTTCTTAGTTTAAAAATTAATGGTCCTGGTGAAAAAATAATTTGTGATAGTTCCGGTAATAATATTTTAAGTTCACCATATTTTGATGCACCCATAATATTAATTTTAGGGCTACCTGATTGTGTCCCTGGTACTTCTTGTAATACATAAACTATTCTTTCTGACATTGACAATCAATATAAAGATGTTATATAGTTTGTCAACTAGAAAGAAGAAAAAATATTATGGATTATAAATTTAAAACAAAGCCTTACGAGCATCAGCTTAAAGCTTTAGAAATGTCATGGGAAAGACCCTACTTTGCATATTTTATGGAGATGGGTACAGGTAAATCAAAAGTATTAATAGATAATATATCTATGCTTTATGACAATGGTAAGATTAATGGTGTCTTAATTGTGGCACCAAAAGGTGTAGTAAAAAACTGGCACGAAAATGAAATACCTACACATATGGTAAATCATATACAGCCTGTAAATGTATTATGGAAGTCTCTAATAAATAAAAAACAAAAAATTTATTTAGACCAATTGTTTCAAACAGGTGAAGATCTGCATATATTGGTTATGAATGTAGAAGCTTTGTCTACAAAGAAAGGTGTAGAGTTTGCAGAAAAATTTTTAAACTCTCATAGAACTTTGATGGCTATTGATGAGTCTACTACAATAAAAAATCCTGAAGCTAAACGTACAAAAAATATTGTAGGTCTTGGTAAATTAGCTTCATACAGAAGAATACTTACAGGTTCGCCGGTAACTAAATCACCACTAGATTTGTATAAACAATGTGAATTTCTAGAAGATGAACTACTTGGTTTTAATTCTTATTATGCATTTAGAACTAGATATGCTGTGATGAGAACAGCAAACTTTAGTGGTAGGTCTGTACAAATCGTAGTTGGCTATAGAAACTTAGATGAGTTATCGGATAAACTAAAAGCTTTCTCTTACAGAGTATTAAAAGATGAATGTCTAGATCTACCTAAGAAAACATTTATGAAGAGAGAAGTTATGCTAACACCAGAACAATCTAAAGCATACTTACAAATGCAGAAGTTAGCTCATGCTTCAATGGATGGTAAGATGATGACTACAGCTACTGTATTGACACAGCTAATGAGACTACAACAAATAACTTGTGGTCATTTTACAGCTGATGATGGCACCATAAAAGAAATGCCAAACAATAGAATAGGTGAGTTAATAGATTTATTAGATGAAGTAGAAGGTAAGGTTGTTATTTGGGCTCAGTTTCAAAGAGACGTACACAATATCATAAAAGCATTACATAAAGAATATGGAGAAGATTCTTTTGTAGACTACTACGGTCTTACACCACAAGAAGATAGACAGAAGAATATACAAAAATTCCAGGACCCCGATTCCGGAGTCCGGTTCTTTGTAGGAACTACACAAACTGGTGGTTATGGTATTACACTTACAGCTGCTAGCACCATGATATACTATTCAAATGGTTATGACCTGGAGAAAAGACAGCAGTCAGAAGCTAGAATAGATCGTATAGGTCAAACAAAACCTATGACTTACATTGACATCATCTGTGAGAATACTGTAGATACGCGTATTGTAAAAGCTCTACGTAAGAAAGTAGATATCGCTACACAAATAATGGGAGAGGAATTAAAATCATGGATTTAAGACCAGGTGTTATAATTAGATTTGGATTATGGATTAGTCTTGTTATGTGTATGCTTTGGATGTTAAACTAAATCTACAGCTTTACCAGTAATTGGTTGATATTTTGTTTTCTTAGTTTCTTTATCTCTATATGCTCTTAGATATTGTGCTCTTGGTTGAAACTCTACCCAACTTGCATGGATCCATCCCGAGTTAGGTTCACCGATATTGTAATATTCAAGAATCAGCTGATCCGGCTGACAGTTCATATATACCCAATCAGCAACTTCAGCGTTGTCTACGCCCATTACTTCGAAGTCTGCGGCCTCGGCCTTGGCATGCTGTGAATTTACAGAGCTACCTATTGCAACACATAACTCAGGGCTACGAAATCCGCTCGTCACCTTTACCCTGCCGAAATGGTCACGTACCGGTTGAAGAACATTTTCACAAAGTTTTTTTAATTTTTCTACTTGATCTGCATTAGGATTATTATCAATCCCTTTACGTATTGCAGTATCTGATTTAATTAATTCTTGAAGACTAAAGTTACGTGTTAAATTCATAGTTTACCTTTTAGTTCGTTTAAATATTTTTCGTTTTCCTCTTGTTCAATTTGTTCTG
>FUFK010039040.1_pt1 | contig 21123 bp, 36 predicted proteins | sample 1021851 | NCBI WGS metagenome assembly FUFK01 (sample SAMEA51879418, study PRJEB19060) | metagenome
GGCAGCGTGTGAGGAGCTTGCCAGACGATGATGACTGAATATGATCTTGGCCTTCGCTTCCATAAACAACCGAGGAAGAAGCGACCAACCCCTGAACGCNNCNACCTCGGCAACCCAATTTTAACNATGACNGANAAAGAAATCTTTAACACGTTTGCATCTGTAATTGATTGCCCCAGAGCATCAGCATTTTTAAAACGTCTTGCACANGCNGGTCTTGTTGCAATGCCTGAAGATAAGGCACTTATTTTAAAAACATGGCCACGTTTATTTATGCAATATGGCCCACATACAAAAGGATATAAAGACTCATGACAACAGGATCAACCCAAATTTCAAACGAGAAATATCATGCTGATGATGCAATTTCAGCATCAATGCAAAAAGTAATGGTCTCTCATGGCCCTAGAGCTTACTGGAACTCTTTTCTTAATCCTAATCGGCCTGAACATAAACCAACGGCAGCTATGATGCTTGGAACATTAACCCATTGTGCGGTTCTTGAACCTGATGAACTGACAAAAAGATTTGTTGCAGTATCATCTAGGACAACCAAAAAAGGTAAGGAGGAAGCAAAAGAAGCTGAAGAAAAGGGGATGACCCCTGTAACTGAATCGGACTGGTCAAATGCAATTAAAATGAGAGATGCGGTATTTGCAGAACCTTATGCCAAGAAGTTATTAAGTTTTGGTATCGCAGAGAAATCTTACTGGTGGGATGATAACATTTCTGGAATTACCTGTAAGTGCAGACCAGACTGGTTAAATAAAGAAACTATTGTGGATTTAAAAACCAGTAGAACAGGAGCAAACCCTAGAGACTTTGCAAAGGCAGTAGCAAATTTTAAATATCATTTACAGGCAGCACATTATTTAAATGGAATACCATCAGCAAAAAGATTTATCTTTCTTGTCGTGCAATCTGAATATCCATATGATGTCGGTTTATGGGAACTTGACGAAGATGCCTTGCAAGAAGGCCAAAACCTTAGTAGAAGTGCTTTAGATAAGATTGCCGAATGTCGCTTGCTTGATGACTGGCCTAGCTGGTGCCAAGCAGGTGTTCAATCCTTATCCTTGCCCCGATGGGCATTCACAACCCCTTTAGAAAAATGAGCTTTAATGAAGAGCAGAAAAAACTGCTTAACCAAAAAATTAACAAAGACAATGTCACCTTCAGACCAGGTGGTGGTGGTCAGAAGTTAGCTTATGTTGAAAGCTGGCACGTTATACAGGAAGCAAACCGCATCTTTGGTTTTGATGGCTGGAGTTCTGAAACGTTAGAAGCTGGCCTTGTCGCAGAAGATCCAAAATGTGTTTCTTATATTGCAAAGGTAAGAATTACTGTGGGAAATGTTATCAGAGAAGGTTATGGCTCTGGTCATGGTCGCATGGGCAGTATTGGTGAAAAACACGAATCAGCGATCAAGGAAGCAGAATCTGATGCAAGAAAACGTGCTTTGATGCAATTTGGAGATCAATTTGGCCTGTCTTTATACGATAAGGACAAGGCATGGTTAAAGCCTGAGAATAGTAAACCAACTGTCTCAAGTAATAAACCGATTGACAGATCCGATAGTGATAAATTCATCAAAGAATGTGAAGCCTTTATCAATAAACCAGACAATAAAGACAAGCTTGGTTTGTTAAAGAAAAACATTTCAAAACGATATGAAACTAATGCTATTAGTGAAAATCAAAGAGATGGATTACTGACACTTATCCTTGAAAAGGAGGATTCATGAATGAACTTATAACATCAGATCAATTAGCTGAAGAGCTTGGTGTAAGACCTCAAACTGTGCGACTTTGGAGAACCAAAACTCGCAAGGGTCATCCCAGTGGCCCAAAATGGACTGTCATCCTTAATAACACTATTCGGTACAACCGAGAAGATATTGAGGATTGGCAGAACAAAACTAACAACCCTAATTAAATTTTTATTATGTTTAACGTAACAGCCGTTGGCAATTTAGCTAAAGACCCTGAACAGAAGGAATTATCTTCGGGGAAAAAAGTAACAAATTTTGTATTAATGACAAAAGGTCAAGATGAATCCACAGTAATGCAATGCACCGTGTGGGGCAATCGTGGTGATGTAATTGCAAATTATGTAAAAAAAGGCAATCAGATTACTGTTGTTGGTTCTGGTAGGTTAAAAATCTTTGAAAGAAGAGATGGCAGTCTTGGAGGTTGTATTGAAGTTAATGTTGATAACTTCACATTACCTCCTAGAAGTAACAGCAGTTATGTTGTAGAGAACAAAGACTCAGAATCAATCCCAGCCTAATTTATAGGGGCATTTTGCCCCTTTTTTATTTATGACAACAGAACAAAAAATCGCAGCAGCAAAGAAAAGAATTGCTGAACTTAAACTCCTTATAAAATTATGGACAAAAAAGACCTAATAAATTTACCGCATAATGTTGCAGTATTTAACGACCATTTAGCACAAGGTCTTAAGTGCTTTGAACTTGATTGGTCTGATTTTAGACCAATTATTTGCAATCATAATGATTATGGTAAGGGTGTTTTATTTAGTCAATTTAAAGGTGTTTCTGAAGCTTTTGCTGCGGAATTTGCTTTAATTGTTTCTGATACAGGTCTCCATGCTCCACGGGGAGAAGGACAAGGTTTCATGCCTTTTAATAATAAACAACCACCAACCAAAATGGCCTTGCTTGTTTTATCAGCAATCGTAATGAAAAAACCATTAGATTTTTAATAAATGGGAAATGAAGATTTGATCAAAAATTATTATCAGCAGCTTGCAACATTACAAGAAAGATTTTGGTTTGGACAGTTAGATAAGAAAGAATATTGTATTAGATATGATGCTATAAATAAAAGGATAGCAGAACTAGAAAATGAGTGAATCGCCAAAACTTACGAAGTTGAAAGAGATTAGAATAAAAAATCTACAAAAGAACCTTCTTGATATTCAGCTAAAAGGAATGGAACATAGGATCAATATCAACTCAAGAAATAAAGCTGAAGTGGTTACTAATGAAGGAACGTGGGTTACGGAACATATAAGAACAGCAATCCTTAAATATAATTATGAAATTGATAAATTACCAAGACTATTAGTAAAAGACTTTAGACCAGAAGAGGTTAAGGAATATGAAGAAAGCCTTTTAGACTCTTAAAAAAACTTTTACGTTTTGCTTTTTGTTCATTTCGTGTAACTTGAGCCTGTAGCTCTATCAAACGGCCTAATAAAGAGGAAAGAAATACATCTTGTTTCATTTGATGCCTTATCAGATGAGTGCAATACCGTTTGATGCTGTAGATGTCATCACTGGCCAAGATGTCACGGCATCTTTGTTCTACTGATAGTTCAAGCTCTAGTGGAGCTTCTTCTATATCAATATTAAGAAATTTTCTTTTCATTTCACAGGAAAGAGTTGTCTTTCTAAAATATCTACCGCTCGATCATCGAGATTATTAGAGGTTTGTTTACAAATTGCCCTCAGCAAATCTACAACCAATCTTTTACAAGTTGTCGTGGTGAGGAAGCGTAATAGTATGGGTTTTAGAATTTTGACCATAATTTGTCTGTTTTTCCAAACATAGCACACGTTATTGTATCTTGCCTTCTAACCTACTAACCGCCTGTGATAGCTTATTTAATCTGTTGTATATATCTATAATTGTCTTTTCTCTGCGGTTGCTCATGTTGGATAACACCATAACAAAAGCTGTTGCTGCTGCTCCTATTAACGCTGCGTAAACCTCTGGCATTGATTTAAGCTATATTTATGTATAGTATGACTAAAAAACCCCAGTTATGGCAGAGAAACCAAAAGAACCAAAACAAATAGAAGATGACAAACCTGACTATCAGGAGAAAATTACTTTTTTAGTTTCTACTGTAGCCCAAGCATTTATCTTAACGTGGTGCTTGCTAGTCTTGTCTCTTGGATATATAAAGCTACCAAATAAGTTGTTTGGAATGGATATTCCAGACCAACCTCGTGTTGATAGCACCTTTGCAGCAGGGCTTCTTGGAAACATTCTTGGTGGTTTAGGTATTAGTGTTAATGCAGCGCAAGGAGCAAAGAAGAAAAAGAAAGAAGGAGAAAATGGTATGATCGGTGACCCTAAAGGTGGCTATCAAACAATCATAATAAAACAACCAATAGAATTAATCACACAAAAACCCGAAGTCAGTAAGGTTGATCGCACTCCTCCAAAACAATGAAAAAATTAATTGCACTTTTATTTCTGTTTAGTCCTTCTGTAGCACTAGCAGATATCACTCAAAAGTTTACGACATCTGCACAGATTACTGTAGATATGCCGTACTCTGTTACCAATAAACTTGGTACGACTTATTCAATAACAGGTACAAACATAACTCCATCTGTAACTTCTGGAGGATCTACAACCTCTGGTGCTATTGGTGGATTAAATGTAGGCAGCTTAACAGCAGGTGTACCAGCTATGATCCAAACTGATAAAGCGGTAACAACAGCAGGGTCAAGTTTTGCTCTAACGGAATCGGTGACTATGGGAGATGCGACACCATCAGCAGTTACTCCATCGTCAGGCATAGCAGCACTACCTCACCTTGGTGGACAAACAACTATAGGATCTGGAGGAACCCTTGGATCTGGAAGCATGACCTCATTGTCATCGGGTGTTCACACTTGTAGCGGTGCATTTGGATCTGGTTCTAGCTGCGTGGGGTCAACTTCAGTACAAATTACAATAGATTGATTAAATTTTGGCTGCTATTAATAATATTATTTCCTCTCAAAACCTTTGCAAATCCAGTTGTACCTACGTTCCGCACAGGATCTTCCACTACGAACTCGCAGTCATCCAGTGTGGTGACGGAGCAAGTGGTATCTCATCAATTTCGGACAGGCTACACTCTGAGTGTCTCAGGAACGAACATAGAGAGTGCAGATGTTAATGGTTATATTAATTCAATTCCTACGGCAGAAGCTACGCAAACAGTTAATGGGGTTAACTTTTCATATACAAGCCCTACACTTGAGGGAGTGCCTAGATGGAAGATAGTAAATTCTGGGCAGCCTTTCAGTTTAGTCGAATCTGTAATTTCTCCAGGACTAGACACAATAACCACAATAAACCGCACCATAAATACAACTACAACCACTACCGTAGAAACTACCTTTGGGCAATAGCTCTTATACTTTGCCCTACAAGAATCTTAGCTTCGACAACGGTTAGTAGTCCCAACTCGACTGCCCAGGGAACGGTAAATAACAACGCAACAATGATTGCACCGCAAAGCACTCCTCAGTTTAGGATGTCACAGGGTATTGTCTGTAGTTCTCCTAGCCTTACTATTACCCCCTACTTAACCGATGCATGGTCATTTAATTTGCCAAGGGAGACGGTCACTAGAACACCTATTTACGATGAGGATACTGGAGAGATTAAATACTATTCAGAAATACCAAGGTTTGAGAAGGAGAATTTTAATTTAAATTATGGGATTTCTGCTCAGATAAGTATTCCATTAGGTAAAGCACCATACCTTTGCCAAAAAGCGACAGAAGTAAATATAAAAAATCAAGAGTTGTTATATAAGAAGGGGCAATTAGAGCTTGCACTTTTTAGGCTCAAGGTCTGTGGTGAGCAAGCGAAACTCGGTGTTACATTTACGGGTAAATATGCAACCATCTGCGAGGGGATTTCCGTTACTGTACCCCCAGGGCAGGTCATTCCACATACCCACGAGATAAAAAGCAAATGACTAAATTACATTTTGGAATTGCAACGATAGGTTACTTTGGTGCAGCAATCTTAACAGGAGGGATGATATTTCTAGGGAATAGTTATCGTAGATTAGCCGATACTAATGACGCATTATCAGCAGATATACAGTTACTTATCGAAGCATATACTTATGGTGAGAAAGAGTGTTATCTGTTAGCACCGAAACCAAAGGATTGGCTTATATGGGAAGAGATGCCATACAAAAAAATTATCCCAAACGAGATAAAAAAAAGTAGATAGGAAACAATCAAAAACCTATCTACCTAGACCACCGTTTTTATAATAACAACTGTAAAAACTTAAGACAAGCCACGCATTTAAAAACCCTCCTAAGACTCCATTTGCCATAAAGTCCTAAAAGGGTTTTTTGTTCATGAGAGCAACAGAACGATCCATCAGAAACTCACATCTTGATTTAACAAGAGGATATGTAGGGCCTATTGCTTAATCTTTATTCTACCTTATCTTTCTTCTTTGTCAGCTTTTTAATAATCTGCTTAACAATAGGTTTTACCAAATTTAAAAGAATCGGAGTAGTCGCAGCCACAGATGCAATAACAGCAGTACTAACAACCACGCTAGGTGTTGGGACGTATTGGTCGATGAAAGGTACTTTTTCCCAGACCGCATTACAAGAACCATCTGATATATCTCGTTCATATTTTACCAATCTTTCAATCCGAAGCTCATTTTTGAAATCTCCTTCTCTATATGGTGCATTTTTAGGAGGGCATGGTTTATATTCATCTTCGTCTTTTTTTTTCTTCTCAGGTATCTTTGCTTGAGGTGGTTTGCCTTCTGGTAAAGGTTTTGATTCTTGTTGTATTGGTGCAGCTTCTTCGACAATAGTTAATTGATCTGGCTGATAATTTAAAGGATAAAAACTTGGATAAGGGCAGTTACTTATAACACCATTAGGGTCATCTATTATTAAATTTCTATTGCCTGTATTCTTTGTATCTCTATGGTAATGAGTACAACCGATTACTTGTACATTGGAATGGTCATAATTAGGCAGGTGGGTATATGGTATATGGATCTCTGGAATATGTATATCAGGTATTTCAGTCATAGGCATCTCTTGGCAAATACACTTCTACTTCACAGAAACATTTTGGACAGGATAAGCTAGTCATCGTTGAGTATCTGGAATCCTCCGCCATTTCTTGATCGCCATTACATATAAGCTCAGTTTGGCAATGCCAACAATTCATATTTAACTTTTAGGAATTGGTAGTGATGGGCCTGTTGTTTTTGGTAATCCTTTATCTAATACATTTGGTAATAGCCCTTTTATCTCGCCAAGTACAGAGTTCATAATTTTAGCCTTGAACTGTTCTGATGTTACATATTTATAACCAAAATAAGAACCACCTAAAGTGCTAGTAATAAGAACAAATGAGGCTATACTTAAAATGTTAGCGATTTTTTGAAACATGATGAAATTTGCAATATTAAAAGCACTATCTTTTACAAGTGTGCTTGTATTACTGCTTATTGTAGCCCTATCCCCTCTCTACGTCACTATGGGGATAATGACAAGGCAACTAAACGAGAAGGTTAATTAATCGTCAGCAGCTTCGGCTGTATTTCCCTCTGCTACCCAAGCAAGGTACTCTTGGTAGTCGGTGTTTGCTTCATCAATAGGAATTGATAAGAATCTACCATTACCATTATCTTTCATAACAGAACATAATTGACCTGTAGAGATAGAGTTATAAAGTTTATAAAGTTTTGTTTGTGCCATAGTTTTTATAGTTCTGCTGAAAAAGCAAATTCAGCAGCGGAATTGTTTGATCTAACATAATGTGCAAGACCTAAAGTGCTTAATGTTGCATCAGGAACACCATAAAAAGCCATTTGTGTATCTCTAGCGTGTTCTGCCACCCACGATCCATCAACGTTTACTGTTATACCACCACCTTCTACTCTCCAGTAATCTGCTCCTGTTACTGCATCTATACTGGGTGTAGTTCTCATTTTACCTAGTGGATATTGCAATACCATTTGAACAGTAGATCCATTGTAAGCAAATCCAATACCTAGAGCTTTGGTATTTCCCTCTATTAATTTTTGATAATAACGACCACACAAAGCAAGCTCCTGTGCGTATGACCTATGCTCAAAATCTGTTGCCACACCTGACCCAGAATCTACCTCTAATTGTATTCCTGTAATTTGCCATGTTGCACCATTAGTACCACCAAACTGTGTTTGTCCTGTTGTACCTTGTGGCGTGTTTGACGATTGCCAACTACCTGTACCTGTTATGCCTTGATCTGATCCTACTCTTGAAGAACCATTATAGAAACCGAATTTCAATGCTAAACCTTCAGCATTTGTCGCAGCATAAGTACCAGAAGTGTCTTTCGGAACTTTAATACTAACTCTTGTCCAACTGGTAGTTGCTGCAAATAAAACGCAATAGCTTCTACTTCCAGAATTGTTAACTATTGCAAGTCCATAATTTCCAGCAACAGAAACTTTTATATAAAAACTAACAACAAAATCTTTTGCATTTGCTGTTCCAAGATTTAAATGGTTTATATCGTATCCTTCAAATCTATATTGCATACCAGTTCTATCGTCTGCCGCAGGGGTTCCACCTGATGACTCAGGAGTTGCAACAGTTACTTTTTGTGAGTAGTAAAAACCTGCTGGAGCGTCTGTAACTTGTTGAAGAGTTAAAGTTAATTCACCAGTATTAAGGTTTGAAAACAACATTCTGTCACAACCATAAACACTTGATCCAGAAGGACTAGAAGTAGCAGTAGAACCGCTATTTCTTTGATCCACCATCATCGCACCATTTTTTACAATATTTCTATTACTTAGGTTATTAGTAATATTCGCTGTACATGTTCCATCAGAATTGTTGACAGTAATAGCAGCAGCACTAGCTCCTACCCCTTTTATCGAATTTACTTTGATCTCTGACATAATTAACTAGGTTTTGGATTAGCGTCTTTAACCGCTTTGATGTGGGTAGCCCACGTTCCAGTTGTATCTAGTTTACCTGCAAGCATATCTGCATACAACATATCAAGTTGATCTCCTAGAGAAGCATAGGTTGTAGAACCATTTGTTGTTCTGTCGGTTTTGTACTTAACAGCAGCAGCTTCAGCATCTAGTGTAGTTCTTGCAGCATCTATTTTGCTTTGTTCAAGAGTTACAGACTTACCATCTTTATCAAACGCTCCAGCAGAATCATCAATAGTAACAACTGTCGGGTGACTTTTGTAGATAGCTTCGTGATCTAAGGCCATTATGCTGCTACCTCCATAAGTAATAGACTTGTTGGGACTCTGCCTCTATAAATGTGGTCAGTATCCGCTTTAGACCTTCCAGCATAAACAGCTGTACCAGAATAATCTGTCCTAAATTGTAATCTATAAGTAATAGATGATGTAGTGCTTGGAGAATCCATAAAAGTTCCAGCTTGGTCAAAAATTTTAACATCACCAATGCCATCACTATCTGCTACAAAATGGCTAGATGCTTGTATTCTATTACCAGCCGCATCTCCAACATATATCGCAGTTGAATCTCTAACTAAACGTGCTGCTCCAGAATATCCTGCATTAGATGTAGAAAGACCAATCTTATATATACAAATAATCTTATTAGAAGTTGAAGCTGGAGTAATTGCACAAGTTATAACATCACCATAAGTTTGACTAGTTGTTGAATATGTACCAGTTCCTACTGTCTGTTGAATTTGAATAATATTCCCTGCCTTTGGATTTGTTGTTGTTAATATCGTTCCATCTGCTGTATCAGGTAAGGTCATTACCCTGTCATTACTAGATGAAGATGGTGCTTGTAAGCTGAAAGACCCACCACCTGATGCCGAATTAAGCTTAATTTTTGCTGTCATGGTTTAGGATATTTGTCTTTAATAGTTTTAATAGTAGTTTTCCAACCATTTATTCCATTATGGTATATATCGTCTAATTGATCTACTATATTAGGATATTCGTTAGCTCTGTTAATTTTATATTCTTCTGCTGCTTTCCAAGCTGTATAAGCTGCATTAAGTTCATCATCAGTTGGTTGCTTATCTTTATTAGCAGAATCCCACTCAATTATTTTATGAGGAACTACATTTTGATCTAATCTATAACGATTAGCATTTTTTCCTAACTGTAATAAAGCTAAATTAATATCTGTAGTTGAGTTTATTGCCATACTTATACCTCCTTAAATATTTCAACAATAGTATAAATTGAGTTATAACCATTTTCATCATGTGCAATTCCAAAACCATATGTGTTTTGAGTAGTAGCTGCTTTATGTTGTATTTCAAATGTTTTTGCTCCACTTATTGTAAATCGCACAGACAATTTAGCTTCGCCTTGAATACCTACATTATTTGCAAGGTAGTTAGGTATACTAACACCGACAAGAGTTGCATCAGTTATGTTTTGTAGTTTCATAAGACTTCTGTCTGTTTTATATGCAGGTGCTGTTGCTCTTATAAAGTATGTCCCTGCTTGTAACGTAAACTGATTACTACTAATGGAGACAATACCATCAGGATCAGCTAATTCTGTGTTTAAATCTCTTGTTCTCCAATCACCGCTTGTAAATGTACCTCCATTTGCGTCATAAGCTTTTTGATCTGCAATAATTGCGTAACTAGCAAATTTACCTAAACCAGTACCAGTAATACCGCTATTTGTAATGGACATTCTTTCAACACCGCCAGTAGCGATCTTAATAGTGTCAGCAGCAGGAAATGTTATACCAGTATTGCTATCCGTTCCAGTTAAAGCTGGTGCGGAAACTGATCCGTCAACTCCAGAAATACCAGTAGTGCCGTTAATGTTTAAAGCCATGATTACAGTATAACTAATATTGCGCCAGAAGGCACAGTAATAGTAACACCTGAATTTATTGTAGGGCTGACAGTATGAGCGTGTTTACTAGCAGTTAAAGTGTAATCTGTTGTTGCAGTTTGGTCGGTCTCAAGGAACAGCTTATCAGTTCCGCCTCCGACAGCCCCCGCTCCACCAATTTCACCCCATGCTGAGTTTGCATAACCTTCAAATTTGTTTAGCGTTGAATTATATCTAAAATCTCCATGCGCAGGGCTACCATCCCTTTGTGCTGTAGTGCCTACTGGAACTCTTAAACTAGCTGTATAGTTATGAGTTATCTTTCCAGTAAAAGTCCCACCTGCTTGGGGCATTAAACCTAAGTTTGTACTTGCAACCGCACCTATGGTTACATATCCATTATTTGCTGCATTTCTTATCTTTAAATTTCCATCTGACGTATCAACGTGCCATTGATAAGCATAATTAGTTGTTAATGCACCAGATTTACTGTTGTTAGAAAATATTGCTGCAAGAGCATTATTAAGGTCGGTTCTCACGGCCGAGCCTGTTCCGTTAGCTATGACTCCATCATGTTCTGCCATATCGTAGTTATATCAAGGGTTTTGGGAGATTTAAGTTAAATAACTTTGAGTTAATTATACCCATTCTACCCTCCTTTACCAAATCCGACAGCCTGATAGGTGAAATTTCTATCAATCGAAGTATTTGAGGAGTTTTTGAAGTGTACTACGAAGCCGCTACCTGTGATGCTTGACACCTCGAAGTAGTCACCAGATGCCATATTCTGAGCATTGATACCAATAGAGGGTAAATTGGAATTTGCTCCTAATAAGGATGAAGTACCAACAAAGAAAGCATTGGTAAACGTAACAGCCTTTGCACCTGCTCCGCTTGCAATAACATTACTTTGTTCTGTTCTTCTTTGTAAAGATGCTGTATAACCTAGCTGTGAAACTTTAATATCTTGTGCAACATCATTACTTGTTAATTTTGCTCTGAATTGAAATCCTCTACCCTTATAAGTACCATTGGCAAAGGTCTGGAAGTCAGTATAGGTAGGAGAGCCTGATGGATTATCCTGTGTCACTCTTACTAACATTTCAGCATTAACTTCTGTAGCTGTAGCACCATCAAAATCAGTCCATGTATCAATATTTGCCAATCTACTATCAATCAAATCATTAGGATAAAATGCTTCTGTTAGGAAATGGCGTTTAAGGTCAAGACTAAATACACCACCTAAATCTAAAGTGTCTCCTCCAGCAGTACCACCAAAATCATAAGTACCAGAACTAACAATTCCACCAAAGTCATCTAAAGAAGGTACTGTATCTAAATCTGTAATTGCATCAAATAAACCTGTACCAGCTAAATTTAAACTGTTTGTTATAGCATCAAATTCAACATTAGTTTTTGTTCCTTGAAATTTAGGACTATCTGTATCTTCTCTTCTAGTTTGTGTAATTAAAGGTGCTTGATTATCAGGTAAATCTATAATTACACTTGTTTCACCAGGGCAAAACCTACCGCCATCATCTCTAAATTTTAAAATATATTCACCNTCTAAATATGGAACTTCTGCAGATGTNGTATTACCTGCAAGAGCTTGGATTAAGTCAGTACTGTTAGAAAATGTACCGCTACCATCAGTTTTTGTGGAGTGCCTTACATAAACACGACCACCATGGGTAACATCTAAATCTGTAGATAAATCCCAACGCAATCTAACTAACTTTTCATTTATAGGTTCTGCTGTTAATCCAGTTACATTTGAAGGCAAGGCAGTCTTACCAACAGCATTAAAAGTCAGATCAGCAGAAGTGGAACTTGTCTGTAATGCAGTATTGTAACTAAACACTTGAAACTCATACGTTCCAATATCAGTATTNAATATTTCAAAATCAGGAGAAGCAACTGTTGTTGAGACATAATTACCATTATTAAACCTGTAATTAACTTGATATTGCGTTACACCGACAATAGGCTGCCAACTAAGAATTAATTTTGATACCGCCTGATTATTTATTTCAACAATTTTTTCTTCTGCCAAAAGTGAACCAGGTGGATCTTTTAATTCATTTAATATAGATACTGTTCTGGTTGGTAAAGCTGCACCATCTTCAATAAAAGCATATTTTTCAGGCACATAAGATAATGCTGTAATTGCATAATTAATACCCTCTGATTCTTCTACTGCTATTACTCTAAATTTTTGCGCTTCAACTGTATCATCTTGCAATAACCAGATTGTATTAACATTAGGGGTTTGTGAAAACGCTTCTGAAACTGTTATAACTGCACCTGAAATACTTGATATTGACTTAGTTTCTGTTGTCCCATCAGGCAATATTACAGATAAGGTTGGATTATTTGTTGTTGGTAAATCTGTTGCAGCAGAATCATCTACTGTTATCTCTGTAGTAGTAGCTGCAGCAATCCTTCCACCTCTTCTTACCCCACTTCTAACAGGGTCAGCAATATCTATAACAGTACCAGGTCTTACAATAATTCCAGACTCTATAGAAGTACCAAAAGTAACAATCTCACTTTCATTCTGTTCAGCAAATAATATAGCCTTTGCCAATCTTCTAGCCTGACCTCTTGATGTACAAGCAAATGCCCTTATTTGTTTTATACTTACTCCTAACTTTGCGATTGAGGCGGTATCTTCATAAACTTCATAATCTAAATCCCTACTATCCATGTTGAAATAGGCAACAGAAACTACAGTATTTCTAGTTTTTAAACCGCTTCCCGAATAATTAAAACCTGCTTCGGTTACATTAGATAAATTAAATAAATAACTTGCATCTTTAGGACTATCTTGTGCAAGCTGAATACTACCACCAGACCATATCGGCATACAGCGCATAACACCTGCCAAGTCATTTATCAGGTTAAAGGCTTCACTTGAAGATTGAATATTTACGTTACATGAAAATCTAGCTTCTTGCCCACCTAATCCATCTGATACCAAGGTATTAGCGAATTTACTAGCAGTTACAAATGAAAATAAATCAATAGTACTATCAGTTATATGATTGCCAAATCCATAGCGTGTATCTGTAAGAAGGTCTAGCAGTATCATTGCAGGGCATGAACACCATTGAGCAGCACCCATAACACCATTAAAAATATATCCATCAGGGTAAACTATTCTGCCAGTATCATTATCAACAGTTGGCGTACCTGAACTATTAGCACCTGCTCCTGGAATCCTTACTTTTATTCCTCTAATACGATATTTTCTGCTTGGTACTGAACTAAACTGCATTGAGTCCAGCCGCAGAGAAGCATAAGCACTATTAGCATAAGTATTAGAATCATCAATAATTTCTGCATAGCTTGTCCATTGGAACTCATCAACTAGCATTTCGTCTGTGCTATCTGCTGTAATCCTAGAAACCCTTATATCAACAGGGAAAGCACCTGTAAGGTTTACTCTATAGTCTCTTTGGTACGCATCAGCAGTTCTTCCAGTAATCGTGTCAGTAAAAAGGTCTGTATAGCCACCAGAATTATATTGAACTGATACTTTTAATTGAACACTAGAACCTAATACATCACCTTTATCTGTGGCCTTTTGTAGTTGGGGGAAAGTTATTGTTACATTTACAGCGTCAACATCTGTGTTTGTAATTTGTCTAGTAACAGGAGAAGAGGCTGTTACAACTACACCAACTGCTGCTAAAGAAGAACTACCTTCAATACCTTCTACTTTTGTTTGATCTGCAGTACCAAATCTAGGGTTAAAAGATACATCTTGAAAGTTAAAATCAGTAGAAGCTGGATTTGCTGAATCTGCAGTTGCTTTAAGAATAGGTGTATCGTTTAAAAATACATCTTTCAATGCAGCATTATTATAGGCAGTTGTTCCTTTTGTAAGTCCTTCTTTTGAGGCAGTAGCAAAACCTTCTATCTCACCTTCAGAGATTAATTCTAAGAACGTAGCAAATTGTCTACTATGTAAATTATCAGGCGTTCTAGTAGGTTTTGGTGGTTGCCTGACCTGTCCTTTTCCAGAACCTCTTATAATTTTAGGTTTCGTCATGCCTGCACCTGTTGAGTGTCAATAGCCCCACTTATAACAACTGATCCTGTCACTATCTCTCCATAAACTATAGGAACAGGNGTACCTGCCCTTGAAGTGTTTTGTGTTCCAGAAAAGTTATATGATAATTTAGGATCTTGCTCTGACTCAAAGCCTTCTAATTTTGGAAGTGGGAATAATAATTCACTTACCCCTGAAAGAACTAAAGTACCACCAAGAAGTAAAGCCCCTTTTGCTCCAAAAAATGATGCTGCTTTAAAACTGGCAGCAAAACCTTTTCCAAAAGTTAACCCTCCTCCAAAAGCTCCAAAGGCTCCAAAAGATAACGCAATTAAAGCTACTCCAAGAAATATTCTTCCTATCCTACCTGAACCTGCAATAACAGGAACAATGTGTATATCTTCCTGTCCTATAGGATGACATAGCTCTTCTTCACTGATAGTATAATCACCAACTTTTATCTGGTAATAGTTAGGGTTCATATATTTTTCTACTTGAGGGAAATTATTAATTAAAAAACTTACCGCCTTTGGAAGGCTATCAACCTGTATTTCAAATTCTTTATGGCCTATAAACTCTGCAAGTTCACCATATATTTTTAATCTACGCAGCATAACGATACCTCCCACCTGTACATTTTAATAACCATNGANNATAAGGCTCTCTACAAGATAGTCTATCTGTTAAATGATGTAAAATATCCCCATCTATAAAAATACCAACATGATTTAATCCTTTATTTAAAATCCCCATCAATAAAACATCCCCATTCTTTAATTTTTCATCTGGTGCTAACAAGCGAAATCCCACTTTTGTTAAATAATTATTGAAATCACCATCTACTTCCGATTTTGGGTTTTCTTCAAATTCTTCAGGTGTTAAAGGTCTTGTTGCTTTAATTAACTCAATTCCTTTTTCTTCTAAATACCAGTCCGTTACCAGACTTAAACAATCAGTAACATTCCAGACCCATGGCCTACCAATTAAGGGTGCTTTATATCCACAAGGTTCATAATATCCCCATTGTTCTGTTTTTGGATTAACAATATGCCAAGGAAGATTACTTTGTTCACAAGAAATCTTATCCGCCTGACTAGCTTGTGGAGGTGTTACTGGGTGACTATGAACAATAGCTGTTATATCTCCTAAGTTACTACCTCTTACATAATCTTCTGGGTCAAGAATAAAACATAGATGACTTGTCATTGATAAATTACGGCATGGAAAATATTTTTCTTTTCCTCTGATATTTAACAATAAACCACAACATTCTTTTGGGTCTTGGTCTTTCGCATGAACCAGTGCTTCTTCTTTCCAAGTCATACTAAAAACGTGCCGATAGAAGGAAATTCTGTTCTAGTGCATTGTCTTTTAGGCGCACGAATACCAGCAAGGTCAAATACTGCTGCAAGTTCAAACTGTACAACTTCTCTATTTTCTGCTGATTTCCTATCTATTTTGTAAGTCTCTACATCTTCTGCAGTGGGATCAGGTGTACCTAATGGATTTGTATCGTCAGGAAAATTAACAGCATCAAGATATCTTGCACTTGTTCTTATTCTTTTTACAGTTGCACCAGTTAAATCATTTCCTGTTGTTACTGTGTTTACGTTTAATAAAATCGCAGTAATAGTTCCTAGAGCATTACTGACAGTTAGGGTAGGTCTTGGTACTTGACCTTTTTGAAAGGCAAAACCTTCTGCTTGTATTGGCATTTTTATATAAGTATTACCTGCCCAGACAATATCTCCATTAGCATTTAAGCTTGTTCCATTATGAAACCTATAAGTTTGTGCAGATCCATGTAATGTAGCATCAGTAGTTATAGTTAATAACTCAATAATTGCAGATGGATTAATTTTTTGTAAATCTGTAATTAAAGGTGTTTTACTCATGGTTCAAAAACTTCTCTAAATGTTGCTTGTATAGTTGCTCTGTTGTTATAAGGAATAGATTTGCTCCATGTTTCGCAAACAAATTTAGATGCAGCACCTTCGCCTGGTGGTGTGTAATCAAAACTGGCATTATCGTTTGCACGAGCATCTAAAAAGGTTTCTATAGTATCGGCATCAGTTTCAGAAACATTAAAGGTAAACTTATAAACTTTTGGATTTTGATTTTCAGCCAACCCAAATTTTATTCTATGTTCAAATCCATCAGCAAAACGAATAGTTCTGGTATTTGGTGCTGAACTCTTTGTTAAACCATAACTAGGTTCGATACTTGGAAATGTTGCCATTATGCTAATAAACCTCCAGGTCTTTTTTGATTAACTATTTCAGCTTGTATAGCTGCTCCGATAAGCCTACCAAGCGCCCTGCCTTCTTCTTCATCTCCTTCTACATTAGAACCTGACGCATCTACATTAACAACAATATTATTATTTGTTCCACCCATTTTATTATTTGGAATAATCGTACCAGCAGTAGAAGGAACAAAAATCTCAGGGCCTTTTTCACCAACAACTGAAGGTTTGCCTACTGGTGGCCTACCACCATTTGCAAAACCAGGTAAGTTGGAAAATATACCAATACCTGTAGATTTTAAGAAGGTGTTTATACCAAGTCTTAAAAGATCGCTTGCAATACCCTGTAATATATTCCTTGCAGCTTCTCCTAATGATTTTGTTCCCATTACTGCATCATGTAAGGCATCAGACACCCCAGTTGCTATATTATCTCCTATTTCTTTAAATTTTTCTTTTAGTTTCTCTGTTGCTTTCTCTTGCTCTTTTATCTTGTCAACACCTTTTTGAAGTTCTCTGTTATCTTTTTCTCTGTCTAATATTTGTTTTGCTAAATCTTCTCCATACTTTTCAGTTAGTTCATTTCTTCTTTGTAGTAAGTCAAATTGTTTTTTGCCCTCTTCAGTTTCAATTTTAGATCTTTCTAAGATTTTCTGTAATTCTTTATTTTTTTCTTCAAGAGTTTTCTCTGTTTTTTCAAATTCTCGAAATAATTCAAGCCCTTGAGTTATTGGTAATCTTTTTTGTAATCTTTCTAGCTCTTCATTGGCTTTATTTAATTGATCTTGTAAGCTATTATCCTCCTGATACATCCATCCCATTTTTTTCTTAAGGTCGGCAATTCTTTCTTCAAACTCTGCAATTTCCTTTTTTGTTTTTTCAATTTCTGTTTGAATTGCTGCGGAACTTCCTTTTTCTAAAAGTTCGTTAAATTCTCTTTGTGCGTTAACAACTTTTAAAATTTCTGTAGCTAAAAGTCCAAAGCCAACAATGGCTAAACCTATTCCTGTTTTTGCAAGTGCAATTTTAAATGCTGTTGCGGCTGCCGTAGCCTTTGCAAATCCTCCAGCAGTAGCAAAAGCCATTGTGGTAGTTGTAGCTAGTGAACCATTTGCTGCTGCTGCTGCCACAGACATTGAAAGAAAACTAGCTTTTAAAAGGCCAATTTGAGTGGCTAAAACTGTTCCCACAACCGTTACACCTTTTATTGCCGCAGCAATTCCGATAAATGCTAAAGTAACTTGCCCTGCTTCACTATCGACAAAATCAGTAATCGCTTTAACAAATGCAGTTGAGGCTTTTGTTATTGCCACAATCGAAGGTAATAATTTATCACCAAGCGTTAATTGTAATTCAAGTGCAGCATTACTAAAGGCTTTAAATGCTGCCTCTGGTGAATTTTTTATTATATTGTCTACAGTATCTTGATATTTTTCTGTTGAATTTGCTAAAGCCTTGATAATAATATCTGTTTTTAATAAGCCTTTTGATGCAAAACTTTTTAACTTACCCTCTGCAATACCAGTTTCTTTTGAAATAGCAGATAAAAGTTGTGGAATCTGCTCTGCAATACTTCTAAATTCATCACCCTGTAACTGTCCAGAACCTAAACCTTGTGCCAACTGAGTAAACGCTGCGTTCATCTCATTGGCATTTAAACCAGCAGCAACTGCAATAGTATTAAAACCCATGAAGGCGGTTTCAATTTCTCTTAACTCAATGCCTAGAGGTCTTAATCTTGCAAAAATATCTGTTACGCTTTTTGTTGCCTCAACTATAGATAAATTAAACTTGTTCTGAGCTTTTGTTACTAATTCTTGTACCTGTGCAAATTCTCCATATTCTGATGTAAGACCTTTCATTCTTAATTGCAAAGTCTTAAAATTAGCTGTTGTTGATATTGTATTTTTTGCAAGAACAGTAAACCCAATTCCAGCTATTGCGGTCTTTAACCCACCGAATGATCTTTGTAGTTGATTGCTTTGATTTTGTACACCCTTTAAGGCTCTAGTCGCACCTGTGGCATCAACCGTAAGTTTTACATTAGCCTGTGCCACAAAATAAAAAAGCCTTTATTATATACTACCTCCTATTTGCTTTTTTTTCTCTATCATTTTTAACTTCATAATATGCAGCCCAATATATTAACTCTTCTTCTGTAATAGAAGTTCTTAATTCGTTTAAAGTTTTACCTAATTCTGTTGCGAGAAAAAATTCAAAATTTAACCAATTATCTCGCCTTAATCTTTTTTTGCTGTATCAATATCAAGCTTAATGTCAAATAAAAATAACTCTATTTCATTTAATACATTTTCAGGAAGTTCTCTTTGTAGGTTTGGAGCATCTGCGATATTAAATGCTTTTGTACCATCCTCAAGCTCTGCCATTTGACAAAGTAACTGAGTTGATACTGTTAAGGCTTCATCTGTACCAGTAGCACTTTGAGCCTTCTGCCTGTCATATCTTGTTAATGGCTTAAAATATAAATCAACAACTTTTTCACCTTTAGAGTTTTTAAATTCATACTTTCTTCTTACAGACATTTGATCTCCGTAAGATTCAGTAATTAAATCAATGGTTCTTTTGTTTGGCATGAATTAAGTGGGGTTAGTTTTTTTAAAAATTACTATATAGCTGAAGTTATAGTACCACTTGTAATGAAACTAATATTAATTATTTGAACTTCACCAAGAGTTGCACCATATTCTGCGTTAGTGATTATCCCAGCAAAGCTAATTTTTTTTGCTGAAGTGTCCTTATCAGGAAATAATTCAAATAATGCGTCTGCATTATCACCAGTAGTTAACACATCATCAATAAATGTTGTATAACCTGCACCTGTTTCACTAGGAGCATATAAAAGCTCTGCTGAACCTTCACCTTGAATCAACCCACCGATATTTGTTTTAAAAGTATCGCCTTGTTTTGTTGTCTCCATAGTGTCTTTAGTAATAGATAAAGACCAAGACCTTGTTTGACCAACGTCAGCTTCCGTACCGCCAGCGTTTTCAAACATAATTTTCCCAACATCACCCTTAATAGCCATAACAAAAGAAAGTATTTATTTTATATTAACCTTTTTTAGGCTTTTTTACATCTTTTTTAAAATTTTCTTGCTTTTCCATATATCGTCTGCAGCGACCATCCCAATAAGCAGGGTCACGCCTACCTTTCACAGCTTCAATAGCATCAAGCATTGCCTCTGTTATTTCCATTTAAAGATCCTCATATATTTCAAATGTAATTCTGATTTGTGTTTGGAATTTACCTTCTGGACTTGATGTTAATACTTCAGGGCCAACAGGTGAATCAAAAATTACATTTGAGACTGTAATATTATTGTAGAGGTCACGCAACCTTTTGCCAATTGTGTAGTTAGACCCTGCTCCAATTCCTTCTTCTGTAAATATATTTAAAAGTATTAACCCGACAACACTATTTGAAGAATCAGCAGATCCTCCCATTGTTAAATAACTACCAGAACCAAAACTTGTGACGCATTGCACAAAGGTATCTTCTGTAGTGGAGTCAAATGCCATGTTGTTAAATACAACAGGAATTGCAGGGCTTGATGCAAGTTCTGTAGCTAGTCTTGCTTCTATCGTGGATCTGATGGTATTTAAATCTACAGCAGCCATGTTAAATGCCTCTTACTATTTTTTGATATTCTACTCGTGCATATTGTTCGAGTTCTTTTCCTATAAGTTCTGGAAAACCAGGTACAGTTTGTTGTCTTGTTCTGTAAGTACCACCCCATGATGGAGGTAGTTTTACCCCAAAGCACACAGGCTCTGAATAAGAAACATTATTAATAATTGTTCCTGTAAATGCTTGTTGTCTAATATCTGTCTGCCATGATGACCTTAATCTTCCTGTATCTACAGGAGTTGCCTTTTTTACTCTTGCACTCCATTCTAAAGTAGTTGCAGCTACTAAATCCTCTACCGCTTCTCGCATTACATCATCTATTTGGTCTAACTTTATTTTTCTTGTCATTTTTACCTCAAGATAAGATCAAAACTTACAGCCGTATTATTTTGCTCGTTTGTTGTGACCTGTATAATTTTAAACTCAACACTGCTTATAACAACTCGATCTTTAGTCGTTGGGGCAAATGTTAAATCCCCTGCTGATATTGTTAGTCTTTTATCCTGAGATTCAATCAGATCATTTACCTCTGATCTGTTTACATTTGTTAACGCACCTTTAATCGTAGTATCAGAAGTAGACTCT
>FUFK010067936.1_pt1 | contig 21122 bp, 24 predicted proteins | sample 1021851 | NCBI WGS metagenome assembly FUFK01 (sample SAMEA51879418, study PRJEB19060) | metagenome
TTGAAATATCAAGATTTTCTACAGTATCTTTTATTTTTTTATAATTGGTAAGTTCTAAATCAAAATAAATTATTAATTTATTATATGAAGGTGCAATGTTTTTTATGCCTGTAATATTTTTTTCTCTTATATCATTAAAATAATTTATTACTTTAAGATTAGTTTCTTTGTTTACAGTATCGCCAAAATCACAATATAAAGCTGCGTCGCCAAGATTGTATATATTTTTGATCATGCCATGTTATACTTTAACTCATAAATTATGGAAATTAATATTAATTGTGATTTAGGTGAAAAATCCAAACACCACTCTAATAAATATGATCCTGAACTATTAGGTATAGTCAATTCTGCAAATATTGCTTGNGGTTATCATGCGGGAGATGAAGATACTATGAGAGAAACTATAAAAATATCAAAAAAAAATGGTGTAAGTATTGGAGCGCACCCATCATTTAATGACCCTGAAAATTTTGGAAGAAAAAGAATAAATCTTTCCTCAGCTGAAATAGAGAAACTTATTCAAGATCAATACAATATACTTCAAGCCATTGCTCAACAAAACGAAGTCAGTGTATCTCATATCAAGCCTCATGGTGCATTAAATAATATGGCATGTGAGGATATTGAGTTAGCAACTATTATTGCAAAAACGATTTACAAAATTAATAAAGATTTAATTTATTTAGTGCCAACTGGTTCCAAAATGGAGGATTCTGCAAAAAAATTGGGGATGAAGGTGGCTTGTGAAATTTTTGCAGATAGAAATTACGAGGACGACGGGAACTTAGTTTCAAGAAAGAAAAATACCGCACTAATAACAGATCCAATTAAAGCACAAGAACATGTTTTAAAGATGGTAAAAAACCAAGCGTTAAATTGTCTCTCTGGTAAACAAATTCCTTGTGAAATTGACTCAGTTTGTATACATGGTGATAATCTTTCGTCTTTAGATACGGCGTTAAAAGTTAAAGAAAATTTAAAAAAAAATAATTTAGATTTAATGCCATTAGATGAATTAAAAAAGTTTAAATAATGATTAAAAAATTTTTAACTGTTTTACTATTTGTTTTAATTACTAGTCCAGCTTTTTCAGCAGGAAGTAGTGGTGGATCTAGTGGTGATGGAGCAAAACCAGTAAGCCAATACCAAATTGGTGAAAAAATGATTAATAAAGCAAAAAAATTTGAAAAAAAAAATAAAACAGATAAAGCACAAAAACATTACAAAAAAGCTATTGGATATTTGCTAAAACATAATAAAGAATTTCCCGCAGACCCCAACACACTTAACTATTTAGGCTTTGCACATAGAAAAATTGGTGATTACGAAAATGCTGAAATATATTATTCAATGGGACTTGAATTAGATCCTAAGCACGTAGGTATAAATGAATACATGGGGGAATTATTCGTGGCTACTAATAGACTAGACAAAGCTAAAGAAAGACTTGCTGTTCTTAAAGATTGTAATTGCAAAGAGTATAAAGATCTTAAGTTGGTTATTGAAGGTAAAAAAGAGTCTAAATACTAATTTATATTCTGAATCATTTTCTCAGGAAGCCATAAAGCTATTTCAGGAAATATAATAATTATAACTGTTGCCAAAATCATTAATAGGAAAAGTGGAAAAGCACTTCTTGCTATATATCCCATATCCTTTTCAGCCATTCCTTGTAAGACAAACAAATTAAACCCAACGGGAGGAGTTATTTGTGCCATTTCAACTACAACAACTAAGAATATCCCAAACCAAATCATGTCAAAACCAGCCTGTCTAATCATAGGTTCAATTATTGCCATTGTTAAAACAACTGCTGAAATTCCATCCAAAAACATTCCAAGAATTATGTAAAAAATCATCAATACAATGATTAGTATGTAAGGTGAAAGCTGCATTGTATCTATCCAAATTGCTAAATTTCTTGGTAATCCAGTAAAACCCATGGCTAATGAAAGAAAAGTTGATCCAGCCAGAATAAATCCAATCATACAGGAGGTTTTGGTTGCTCCTAATAAGGACTTCTTAAATGAATCTATAGTTAAACTTTTTTGAAAAAAAGATAATATTAATGCTCCAACTACTCCTAGTGAAGCTGCTTCTGTTGCAGTGGCTACACCTGAATAAATAGATCCTATTACAGATACAATTAACAATATTACTGGAATTAGTTTGCCTGATTTCTTTATTTTTTCAATAAAAGGTATCTCTTCTGTCAAGACAGGCATTTTATCTTTATTCATCAATGACCAAATAACAACNTAAGTCATGAAAATAATAGCAATCATTATTCCAGGGAAAATTCCTGCAATAAAAAGCTTAGCAATAGACTCTTGAACTGTTACACCGTAAATTATCAAAATTATAGATGGTGGTATCAANAAACCTAAAGTTCCNGANCCAGCNAAACTTCCNAGTAATATTTTTTCTGGATAATTNCTTTTACGAAGTTCAGGNATNGACATTTTNCCTACAGTNGCAACTGTTGCTGCAGANGAACCTGANATNGCTGCAAAAATCGCNCAGCCAACAACATTNACATGAATAAGTCCTCCNGGAAGNTTTTGCATCCATGGNGAAAGNCCTTCAAAAAGNTTTTCNGATAATTTNGTTCTAAANAANATTTCACCCATCCAAACAAANAAGGGAAGTGCNGTAAGNGTCCANGAAGANGACATTCCCCAAATNGTTGTTGCCATTGCNTCACCNACNGGNCTTGATGTNAANAGTTCCATTGCAATNGCTGAGACACCAATCATACTTANAGCAACCCATACACCNCTACTTAANAANAATAATAAAACNGTAATAAAAAAAATTGCTAATATAATTTCAGTCATTTTTAAAAGCTTTAAAAAGATGATGTAAAATACATATAAAAAAGATAAAGGATCCAAAGGCCAAACTTGTCTGGGGTATCCAAATTAAAATTTCATCAGCCCCTTCGCTTCTTTCTTGGAACTTATATGAAATAAATAACATTTTACTGAAATAGAAAAAAAGAAATCCTGAAAAGATAGATGAAATAGTCAAACACCAAATTTCAAATATTTTTTTTAATCGACTGCTCATTTTCTCTAAAAACAATGTAATTCTTATATGGCCGCCTTCTGAAAATGTATAAGCAAGTGCAAAAAAAGTTGAGGCAGCCATACAGTATCCTGAATACTCAGACAAACCTCTTATGTAAAAATCAAAAATTCGAGACGATATCCCTATTAAAATAAAAGTTGCAACAAGTATAAGAAATATAGCCGCTAAAATACCTGAAAATTTATAAACTCGATGAAGGAAGTTTTCTAATTTGATTAACATAATTTAAAAAGGCCATCTTATATAGATGGCCTTTTATTTTAAATTATTAATATTTTGATAAAACAGTTTGTCCTCTTGAACCAGCTTTGCTAGCCCATTCTTTAGACATTGTTTGACCGACTTTTTCAAAATGAGATTTTAAAGCAGCGTTAACTTTACCAACAGTCATGCCAGCATCAGCTAAAGCTTTTTTGTCATTNTTATTTCCCATTTTAGAAAGCTGCCAACCTTTTCTCTCAGCAACTGCTGCTTCTTTCATGATTAAATCTTGAGTCGCTTTATCTAACTTATTCCACGCCTCTTTATTTGCTATAATCATGTTTTTTGGAAACCATGCTGCAATGTCATAAAAATATTTTACACCATTTTCCCAAATCTTTTTATTCTTACCAGTTGTTGGAGAGGTAATCATACTTTCAACAGCTCCTGTTGAAAATGCTTGAGATATCTCAGCAGCTTCAATTTTAGTTGGGGCCATTCCAGTTAACTCTGCGATTCTTACAGTTGCACTGTTATAAGCTCTAAATTTTAGACCTTTAAGATCTGCTACACTATTAATTTCTTTTTTAGAGTACAAACCTTGAGCTGGCCATGGAACTGCATATAAAAATACAAGTCCTTTTTTATCCAAACTTTTTGTAATTTCAGCTTTTGAAGCCTTGTAAAGTTTCATAGCATCACCATACGAAGTCGCTAAAAATGGAAGTGAGTCGATTTCTAGTAATGGATCTTCTTTACCTAAAGCTGACATAAATCTTTCTCCAATTGGAGCCTGACCAGTTCTAACAGCTCTAAAAATTTCTCCCCCTTTAAATAGAGAACCACCCGGATGAGTAACTATAGTGAGTTTGCCTTTACTTTTTTTTGTTACGTTATTTGCAAATTCAGTTGCGTTTGCTGAATGAAAGTTTCCAGCACCATAAGCCAGAGCCATATCCCATTTTTCAGCAGCATTTGAATGTGTAAATACAAGTAGGGCAACAAAAATTGATAAAATATATTTAAATATTTTCATTTCTCCTCCTTAATTTATTAAACACCTATTTGATTATGTCTAAATCTTTAAATCAATAAAAATTTTCACTACTTTTAATTGAATTATACAAAAAATTTTATATTATTGAGGAATCTTGATTGAACAATCTATTATACTCTTACAAATTATCTTCATAGATATTATTCTTGCAGCGGACAACGCGATTATAATTGGACTAATAGCAGCTAACTTTGTTCCTAAACACAGAAAACAAATTATATTGTGGGGTGTTGCAGGCGCTTTAGTTTTTAAAGTTATTTTTGCTGTATTTGCAACATACTTATTTAAATTTTATTTTATTAAAATTTTAGGTGGTTTACTTTTAGTTTGGATCGTTAATGATTTAAGAAAAGATTTGTTTGAGATCAAAAAAATTAAGTCTCCAACTAAGGTATCAAAACAGCCCTCATACATACAAAGTGTCTATAAAGTTCTTTTTGCAGATATAACAATCAGCTTCGATAACGTTATTGGGGTAGTTGGTGCTGCAAAGGGAAACTTTGGTTTTATGGTTTTTGGTTTAGTTTTATCAGTTATTTTAACCGGTGCTCTTGCAACTTATCTTGCAAACTATATTCAAAAACATTTGTGGATTGCTTATATAGGTTTAGGCTTTATTTTAATTGTTGCTATTCAATTGATAATTGGTGGTCTTGTTGATTTAGAAATACTAAAGGTTGCCGAAGATTTTAAAAAGTATTTCTAGTTTTTTTTTCAATAAATTCAGCTCTAAATATTGTAATCAAAATAATTGCCATTAAAGGGATACAGATGATATTCATTAACTTCCAATTAGTTAGGACTAATAATATACCNGCTGATAAACTTCCTATTGCGTGNACTGAATAAACTACAAAATCGTTTAAACCTTGAGCTTTAAATTTTTCGTTCTCATTGTAAGTTGTTACCAGAAGACTTGTTCCTGATATAAATAAAAAATTCCAGCCAAACCCTAGGAAAATAAGGGCAATTAGATAATTAAAAAAAGTTTGGTCAAGTAAACTTAAGAGTATTGTTACACTATAAAGTAGCAGGCCGACATACATAATTTTGCTATGTCCGAATTTCTTTATCAAATTTCCAGTTATTAGGGATGGTAAAAACATTGATGCAACATGCATCTGAATAACAAAACTTGTCTTATCTAATGACATATTTTCCATTACATGCATGCTTATTGGAGTAGCAGTCATCAAAAAGGTCATTATTGCATATCCAAATGCACTTGCCACCATTGCTTGTAAAAATCTAGGTTGAGAAATAATTTCAAAATAGCCTCTACCAATAAAACTTATATCTTTTTTTTCGATTGTATTGTTTTTGTAAAATAAAAAGAGAATAGCTGGCAGAAACATATACACCGCAAGGGATACATATGAACCAACATATAATTGTTCTGACAAAAAGTTTTTTGTTAAATTTGCTGTGCCTGGACCAATAAATGCAGAAACTATACCTCCTAAAAGAATTATTGAAATTGCTTTTGGTATTTTCTCTTTATCAACACTTTCAGCTGCAGCAAATCGATATTGATGGGTAAAAGCCATTCCAACCCCAATAAAAAAATTTGCAAAACAAAATAAAATAAAATTCTGAGACATAACTGAATATGCGGCCAATAACGAAACTAAAGAATTAGAAANAGCTGCAATAATAAAACCTGTCCTTCTTCCTAATAAACTCATTGTTTTGGTGGCAACAATTGCTCCCAGTGCGATACCAACAACAGATATTGACATTGGTAAAGTTGATAAAGATTTCAAAGGGCTTATTTGTGATCCAATAATACCNCTTAGAAAAACTGTTACCGGTGCAGCTGTAAAGCTAAAAATTTGACTAAAAAAAAGTACGAATAAGTTTCTGTTCATTAGTTAGATCCTTATTTTAAGAATTAACTTATCAAGCGTATTTCATTTGAAAAAGAACTTCAAACTTTTTCGTATTCAAAGTTTTGGGTAGTCTCGTTAACTTGTATTTGAACAGCTCCATTACTTAAATGAAACTTTCGAGCCATTTCTGTGAGTGGTGACAATGTAATTAGCCGATTTAAATGATGTGTTTTTTTAATTAATTTAAATACCTCTTTTACAATTAATTTACCTCCACCTCTTTTTTTTGACCATACTGTGTATGCAATCGCTATTTTTCCTACTTGATATTCTCTTCGTATACTTTGAAGAAAAGCATCCTTACTCATCATATCCAATTCTTCAACACTTTTGGGAATTTCATTAGTAAAAGCAAAACACATTACAGCATGAATTTCACCTTTATATTTTACTCCATAAATTTTTCTACCATAACTAGTTCTAAATTTATTATCCAGTTCAGGTCTTACAGGATCCTCACTAGTATTACATTTNTTAAGCTCAACTATTTCCGCTCCTTTAATCCAATCAAAAAAGTTATCTATATTTTTGACAATTAAACGTTTATTTTTTCTTATTCTAGCCTTNAGTCTTGGTTTAAACTTTTTTGGATTATCACTTTTTGAGTACTTAGAAACCAGTTTTTCTTTNACNTTTTTTAAAATTTCTCTCATTTTATTTATTTTTTTAATCTTTTTAGGATTTCGTTTAAGGTTTTATCAGTGGAACTATAAAATTTCAATTTTCTTAATGATCGCACAGCTTGTTCATTAAGTCCTTTGGGTGTTTGTGAGTTTTTCACTAAAATTGATAAATCTTTATTTGAATGACTATATGCACTCTCAGATAGAGCTATGAATAGTGAAGTAATATAACTTTGTGCATTATTTTTTTTAACACCTTTTAAAATAAGCCATTTGGATAAAGTGTTTAAAAGTTCATAGAATGGAGCCATCATTCCAGATGTTGACCAGAAATTAAGAGATTTTTTTTCATTATTTATTTCAATAACTGTGCCTAAATGAGAAAAAAATTTTTTTACTTTTTTATTTGGAGGAAATATTGGAACTGGACCTTTTCTTAGAGATATTGGTGGCAAAGGAATTGCTCGTACAATGTTTTTATTATTTTTAATTAATTTTTTTAATCTTGGAAGTTGTATTGTTGAAATAAAGCTAATAATAACTTGTTTTTTTTTAAAATTTAGTTTTCCTATGATTTGATTGCCAACCTTTGGNGTAACAGCTAAAAAAACCCAGTCTGATTTATCAATTATTAGCTGGTTGTCTTTTTCAATTTGAATTTTTTTATTCTTTTTTCTTAAAAAAGAGGAAATTTTTTTATTTCGTTCTGATAAATAAATTTTTTTAAACTTTAATTTCGACCCTAAGATGCCAATAACTACAGCTTTTGTAATTTCACCAGTTCCAATAAATCCTAATTTCATAATATTAAGATTATTATTATCACAAAAACTAAAATATTGATGTGGTGCTAAAAATTACACTTAGAGGCTTTTTTGAAGGATAGTCCTAAAAAACCGGGAGCTAAAGATGGCTAGATAGGACTATCTAAATCCAATATATCACACTCCATAAAAATTGCATTAAGCAAATTTTTAATATTTATTAATAAATTATGAAAAAAGGTCACAGACCCATCACAAAGGTCAAAAATCCAGAGCCAAATTCTATGAGTCCAGATTGGGTTGTGTGGGCTGCCTGGGCGGACCGCATCACTTTTGAGGAGATAAAAAAAAGATCTGGATATTCTGAAAGTGACGTAATNAAAATAATGAGAAAAAAATTNAAACCNTCTTCTTTTANACTCTGGAGAAAAAGAGCTAAAAACCAAAGTATCAAACACAGAAAAAAATTTGAATTATCNAGAAAAGAAATAAGAAGAAAAATAAAAAAAAATGACTATATATAAGAAATGAAAAATATTNTCATTTATACAGGCCCGTCATGTAATTTTTGTGATGCTGCGAAACGATTGCTTGAAAGAAATAAGTTAAAGTTTAGCGAAATAGATGTTTCATCTGGTGAAAACATAAGAGATGAGATGATCAAAAAATCTAACGGTCAAAGAACTATNCCCCAAATTTTTTTTGGTGACCACCATGTAGGAGGTTACACTGAATTAAGAGCTTTAGAAAAAGAAAACAAACTAAAAGAGCTTTCTAAAATAATATAAAGTAAAGAATCAAAAGTATTAAAGTAATTTCAAAAAAAGTTTTAAATTGATATAATTTTTGTTCATCAAATTTTTCTTTAAGCTTATTTTTTATAAATGAAAAACTTAACTGAACCAATAATACACTAACAAAAATCCCAATAAAAGTCAGTTTAATTGAAAAATTTTTAAATCCAAAGTAACAAGCAGCTAAAAAAGAAAACCAAGAAATTTTTGAAATAAATATTTTAAATATTAATCCGACTTTTTTNTTAAAAATTGANTGGGTTTTAATAATTGAGAATGACCAAATTAAACCAAATAAAAAAAGGGTATATTGAATAATCATTTTTTAGGCTTAAAGTTTAGACAGGCACCATTGTTACAAAATCTTTTTCCAGTTGGTTTAGGTCCATCATTAAATATATGTCCATGATGACCGCCGCAATTTTTACAATGATATTCTGTTCTTGCGTAACCAATATGATGATCNGTTTTTGTTTCAAACACGTTGGGTAAAGACTCATAAAATGANGGCCAGCCAGAACCACTTTCATATTTTGAACTAGAGTCGAATAATTTTACATCACAATTTACACAGTGATAAGATCCTTCTCTTTTTTCTTCATTTAATATACTTGAACCTGGTCTTTCAGTACCCTCTTCAAATAGAATTAATTTTTGTTCTGAAGAAAGTTTTGAATTAATTTTTTTCATAATATTGATGCACAAGATTTATGTAAAATTGCATGAAGCTCAACTAATTTTTTAAAATCTTTGTTATATCCACCACCTAAAACCCCACATAATGGAATTTTTTTATCAAAAAAATTAGAAATTACTAATTCCTCTCTATTTTTAATACCTTCATCTGTGATTTTCAATTTGCCTAGTCTGTCATTATGATGAATGTCTACTCCAGCAATATAGAAAACTAAATCAAAGTTTTCTTTGTTTAAAATAAATAAATTTTTTTTCAAAACATCAATATATTCCTTATCTTCGGTATTATCTTTTAATTCAACATCTAAATCGCTGATTGATTTTTTTGCTGGGTAATTTGATTTACAATGCATACTAAATGTAAAAACCGATCTATCTTTTTTAAAAATTTCAGAATTTCCATTTCCTTGGTGAACATCTAAGTCAATTATCAATACTTTTTTAATAGTTTTTTTTGAAAGCAAATGCTTAGCTGCAACTGCTACATCATTGAAAACACAATAACCTGCTCCTTCGTCTCGTGTTGCATGATGACTTCCACCTGCTGTGTTACACGATAAACGATTTTGTAAAGCCAGTTTACTTGCTAAGACTGTTCCACCTGTAGCTCTAAATGATCTATTAACTACGCTATCATTTAAAGGAAAGCCTATTTTTTTTTGAGATTGGGCATCTAAATTTTTGTTTTTAATCTTATTAATATAATCTACTGAATGTGCTTTACTTAATGTTTCAACAGAACAAAATTCAGGTTGTATAAATTTTTTAGTAACACCTTCACTTATCAAGTATTTTGCAAGCTCACCAAATTTTTTAATAGGAAATTTGTTATCATCATTTATTTTTGCAACATAATCATCATGATTTATTATTGGTAAGTTCATTTAATTACTTATTCTCTTATTAGATATTAATATCCCACTTAAAATGAATAAGGCTCCTAATGCATGAAAAAACATAAATCTCTCATCAAAAATAATCATTGCCATTATCGCACTTAATATTGGCATTAGGTGTAAAAATATTCCTGATCTATTTGGACCAATCAATGAAATTCCTTTTATCCAGCAGATGAATGATAATAGGCCTGGAAATAAAACAACATAAGAGAGTGTTAGTGTGAAAGGTAAATTAATTTCAATACGATAACCTAAAATAAACTCAAAAATATATACTGGAATTAAAAACAGTAGACCAAAAGAAATAATTATTTGTAATAAACAGAGTTGAGATACATCATGTTTTTTTACTTTAAGTAAAGCTGAATATGTCGCCCAAGATAACATTGCAACAACCATAGTTAAATCACCTTTATTAAAATTAAGATTTCTTAAAACGTCAAAATTAGCTTTTGTAATAATCGTAATGACNCCCAAAAATGATAATGCTACTCCAATAAATTGAAATTTGTTGGCTTTCTCAATCTTTAATATCGAAGAGATGAACATAATCATTACTGGAATTGTCGAAATCATAAGAACACCACTAATAACTTGAGTAAAATTTAGTGAATAATAAACTATGGAATTAAAAACTGTAACGCTTGTTATTCCTAACAAAATAAAAAACTTGTAATTATTTATTATATAATTTTTATTAAGAATAATTTCGTTATATGTAAATGGTATCAAAATAAGCCAGGCAAATAACCATCTGTAAAAATTTAAAGAAAAGGGCGGAATTTGATGATAACTCGCATATTTTCCAACTAAAAAATTTCCAGACCAAAATAAAACTGCTAAAAATAGAAATATATAAGCAAAATTAATTTTTCTTATCAAATCTAACTAAACCTTACTGAACTGTAAGGTTCCAAATCTAAATTGGTTTTTTCTCCAGAAATCATTTTTGATACTATTTTTCCTGAAATTGCCCCTAAAGTCCATCCTAAATGATGATGACCAAATGAATAATAAACATTTTTATGATTTTTTGAACATCCAATTATTGGTAAAAAATCTGGAAGTGTTGGTCTAAATCCTAGCCATTCATCTTCGTGCTCAGGTAATCCATCAAGCATATATTTTGCATTATCTATTAGGTTTTTAATTCTGGATTTTGAAAGTGGATTATCTAATCCTCCAAATTCTACTGTTCCAACAACTCTTAAACCTTGTTCCATTGGTGTCATACCGAAACCTCTATTTGCAAAAACAACAGGCCTTGAAATTAAATGTTCACAGTTTTTAAAGTGAACATGATATCCTCTTTCAGTATCTAAAGGAATTTTTTCGTTTAAATTATCAGTTAGTTTTTTTGAAAATGCTCCACATGCAACAATTACTTTATCAAAAATTATATTATCATTGATAGTCTTTATGATTGGTGTGTCGCCATTGAATACTATATTTTCAACGTTTACTTTTTGAAATTTGCCCCCTTTTTTTAAAAAAAGATCAAATAATTTCAATAATACTTTTCTAGGATTTATAGTGTGTCTAGCATTAGGATAAAAAACTCCGCCATGGTAAAATTTTTTTAAATTCGGCTCAAGATCGCTTATTTCTTTTGGACCAACTAACTGTTGTTCTACACCAAGTTGATCCCTTATTTTTATTTCTAATTCTCTACTAGCTATATTTTGTTTGGTCCAAACATACATGATGCCATTTTTTTTTACCAAACCATCAAGATCAATTTCGTCAAATAGTTCATCATAAGCAGGTAATGCTAAATCTAAAATTTGATGCATATATTTTGCTGTATGCATCATTTTTTTTGTTGTGCAGTTTTTAACTAATTTAAAAAACCAAGGTATCATTTTCGGAACATAATTCCACTTTAAGGCTAATGGTCCTGTTGAGCTCATTAGCATAGCGGGGACATCTGTTAATATGTCTGGTCTATTTAGTGGTACAGAAGCGTAAGGCGAAAAATGACCAGCATTTCCATAAGATGCTGCTGAACCGGGTTCCTCCCTATCAAAAAGGTGTACTTCATAATTTTTTTTTTGAAGAAATAAAGCGTTACATACACCTTGAATACCAGCGCCTACTATCCCAATCTTAGTATTATTCATTCTTAAAGATACAATATCAAAGTGAAAAAATTATTGCGACAAATTAAGCAATAAGTTGCTTTTGATAAATTTTTGTACTCATCACAATACTAAAACCTATCATCGTTGCTAACATTGAAGAACCCCCATAAGACATTATCGGTAAAGGGGAACCAACTATTGGCAACAAACCTAAAACCATAGACATATTTACAGTGATAAATACAAAAATTGATGATGCAAATCCAAAACAAAACAATTTACCGAAAAAACTTCTAGCGTTTTTTCCTATATCTATCACTCTATAAATAATAACGCCGTAAATAAATAAAAGTGCTAACGACCCAATAAAACCATGCTCTTCAGAAAATAATGTAAAAATAAAATCTGTATGTTTCTCAGGTAAAAATTCAAGGTAACCTTGTGTTCCCTTCAAAAAACCTTTTCCAGTAAGACCACCTGATCCTATAGCTATTTTAGATTGAATAATTTGATAACCTGCTCCTAAAGGATCTTTATCAGGATTAAAAAAAGTTAAAATTCTAAGTTTTTGATATGGTTTTAAAAATGCAATAACAAAAGGCATTGAAATTAATAAAAACAAACCTGAATATATAAAATATTTTAAGTTAATGCCTGCAAGCCAGAGCACTATAATTCCGCTTAATGCAATTAAAATTGAGGTACCTAAGTCAGGTTGACTGACAACTAACAATATTGGTAAAATCAATATCATCATTGGAACAAGTAAATTTTTAAAGTTATTAATCTGATTTATCTGGGCCCTGTGATAAAATTTTGCAAAACAAACTATAATAGCAATTTTCATTAATTCTGATGGTTGAAGATTAATGAAGTATAAATCTACCCACCTTTGGGAGCCGGAAGCAGTAATTCCGTAAAGAGATGCCCATATAAGTAATCCCAAAACTATAATATAAAATAGATAACCAGTTGCATGCCAAAATCTTATATTTAAGAAAGAAAGAACAAACATCATTACAAAGAAAATTATAAATCTTAAAACATGACTTTTTGTATGGTATAAGAGTTCACCTCCGTCGGTTGCATACATTGCTAAAGAACTTATGACACCTAATATTAAAATGCAGGCTAAAAGAATATAATCAAGTGATCTTAATTTTTGAAAGAATGTTGTTTGTCCGCTTAGTGCTGTTTCTTTAAACATTTATATTTCCATTAAACTTTTTTCTCTAATTTTTTCTCTTTCTTCGTGTCTATCAACAATAGTTTTAAATAGTTTTTTTGCTAAAGGTGCTGCAGCAGAACTTCCCGCTCCACCATGTTCCACAAAAACACTTAAAGCATATCGTGGATTGACATACGGTCCAAATGCCACGAATAAAGCATGATCTCTCTCTTCATAAGGAATTTGAGATATATCTAGATCAAGTTCTCTTTGAATCTCTGTAATTTTTTTGACCTGGGAGGTACCAGTTTTTCCTGCAAATTGGTATTTTTTATCACTAATTCTTGATGAATAGGATGTGCCTTTAACTTCATTTGTAGATGCAAACATAGCTTCAAGAACAAATTTTACATTCTCNTGGTTTCTATACAAAGGTTTATAAAGATCAGTATCGCGTTTTTTCTTCTCTAAAGAAAANTCAACCAATGCATCATCTTGTTGGAAGTCACTTAATAGATCAATTCTATTTTTTTCCATTTCAGCCTTTATTTTTTCATAAGAGTCACTTTTTTTATCGTAGATTATTTTTGGTTTAATTTTAAAACCTCCATTTGCAAGTTGAGCAGTCATAAGACATAGTTGAAGTGGAGTTGTCTGCATATATCCTTGGCCTATACCAGTAATTAAAGTTTCTCCTAAAACCCATCCTCTTCCTAGTGCATTCTTTTTCCATTGTGTTGATGGTATTAATCCTTCTTTCTCTTCTTTGTAAGTCCCATTAAATACTTTTTCTCCTAAACCAAATTTTTTTGCCGTAAGATTTAATCTATCCACTCCAAGTCTTCTTGACATTTCATAAAAAAATGTATCACAGGACACTTTAAGAGCATCTCTTAAGTTAACTATTCCGTGACCTGTGTCTTTCCAACAGTGATATGTTTGCCCGTACATTTCTGTTTTACCAGTGCAGTTGACTTTAAACTTTGTTGAGATCACATCATTTTCAAGTGCAGAAAGTGCAACAATTGGCTTAATGGTTGATCCGGGAGGATACAAACCTTGTATAGATCTATTAATTAAAGGTTTTTTTGGATTATTAAGTATTTCATTCCAATTTTTATGACTTATTCCATATAAAAATAAATTTGGATCGAAAGATGGGGAAGAATGCATTGCAATCAATTCACCAGTGTAAATATCCATAACACATATTGATCCAGCTTTATCTTTAAGAAGTTCGTTACATTGGGCTTGTACTTCTGTGTCTACAGTCAATTTAATATTGGTTCCTTTTTTTCCTTCAACGAAATCGATTTGGTTAATTCGTTTTCCATATGCATTTACTTCATATCTTTGAATACCATTTGAACCAATTAATTGATTTTCATAAGTTTTTTCCAAACCAATTTTACCAACTCTTAGACCAGGAACGTGACTTTTCTTAATAACCTCATTTTCAACCAAATCTTTTTCACTTGCTTGAGCAACATATCCAAGTAAATGAGTAAATTTTTCATCATAAGGATAATTTCTTGCAACTGANAGAACAGGTTTAGCGCCTGATAATTCATGAAGGTAAAAATTAATTTTTGCAAACTGATCCCAGCTTAAATTCTCNGATATTATCAACGTCTCCCAAGNTTTTTGCTGGCTTCTTTTCTTAAGAATTTTTTTAAAAGTTTTAGAGTCTATATCTAAGATATCTCTAAGTCTTATCATTAAATATCTAAAATCTTCTACTTGTTCAGGTACCACATGTAATTGATAAACTTTGAGATTGCTGGCAATTTTATTTCCGAAAAAATCTTCAAAATCCCCTCTGACAGGTGGTAATCTCCATTCCCTTAATCGATTTTTATCAGATAAAGTTAAATATTTTTTATTCTCATTTATTTGAAGACTGAAAAGTCTTGTTATAATTCCACCAAATATTACTAGTTTAGCAGCAGTCATAATGAACATTCTTCTATTTACTGTGCTAAGTTTTTTGTATCCTGNATCTCCTCCACCGCCAAACATAATTATCTCGTAATATTAAACTTTGAATAATAATCAAAAATATATGAAAAAACATAATAAAACAAAAATGTAAAAATAATATTAAAAAAAAGAAAATAATAATTCATATCTATTCCAAAGAATATAATTAGAACGATGTAAATTATTGAATTGACTAAAGAGATAGTGAACAGAAAAAAAAACCAATCTTTAATAAGGTTTGGCCTTAAGGTAATATTTCTTAAGTATACCGCAAAACCACATATTAGCAGATATGAAAGNCTGCTAATGCCCATAGGTAACCCAACCACGACGTCGTTTATCAATCCTGCAATAAAAACAAAGCCATATCCTAGCTTTTCTCCACCTTTTAAGCTCCAGTAAAAAATTAATATAAACGGAAAATTAAAGGAGAAATATTTAAAGTTAAGATAGTTAAAATCAAATTCATTAAGAACTGAGATAAATAATATAATAATTGGTAAAGAATTAAAAATTTTACCTAAAATTGATATTTTTGAAATTTCAATCATTTTGTTTTACCTCTTCAAAAGATACAATTTTTACCAAACGTAATTGAGAAAAATCTGAATGGAATTTAACTTTTATGGTATTAAGACCAGATCCAGCATTTAAAATTGTTTTTCCAATTGGAATTCCAGAACGGAAAATTCCACCTGATCCAGACGTAAAAATTTCAAAGTCGCTGTCTAACTGATAATCCTCTTTTATGTATTGAATTTCTCCAAAACTTGATCCACTTCCTGAAAGTATTGATTGAACACCATTTGGTTCTATAGATACAGGAATTTTACTATTTAAATCAGACAATAATAAAACTCTTGAAGTTGAATAATTTACTTCCACAACTTTTCCCACAAGAAATTTGCCATCTAAAACTGCCATACCCAATATCACATTATCTTTACTTCCTCTGTTTACTATTACAGATCTTAAAAAAGGACTTTTTTTATCAATTATTACTTTTGCTAATAGTTCAGATGATTGAGTAGATACATCATTGATTTTCGATTTAAGCACCTCATTTTCTGATTTCAAAAAATCAGTGTTTAATTTAGTCGCCTTAAGGCTTTCATAATCTTTTTTTAAATTTTCATAATTTGAATATAAGGAAAAATGGTCATGTATTGTTTGATAGCTGCTTATGACAAAATTTTCTGGAACAGATACAATAAATGTTGATCTATAAACAATTTCTTTAATAGATAGTTTTAAAAAGTTTACCCCTTTAAAATTATATTTACCAAGTACTATTATAAAAATTGAAAAAAGTATAAGAGCTATTANTGAAAATCTCTGTTGGTTTCCTTTTTTAAGAAATGCAGATCTGATTGCAATAATGAAATCATCTCTGTTTGTTTGCATCGTTTATTAATATTCAGATAATACAGTAGAGAATATTTCCTCTTGTTCTAATGCCTTCCCAGTTCCGATTGCAACACAAGCTAAAGGATCATCTGCGATATGAACTGGTAAACCAGTTTCTTTAGATAATCTTTTATCAATGTTCTTTAATAATGCACCGCCTCCAGTCAAAGTTAAACCCATATCAACCAAGTCTGCTGATAATTCAGGTGGTGTATTTTCTAAAGCATCTTTAATTCCATTAATCATTTCTCTTAAAATAGGNTTTANAGCCTCAACAGAGTCCTCTTCAGTAATACCTACTTCTTTAGGTGTNCCTGATCTTAAATCTCTACCTTTTACAGCATAAGTATTATTATTTGTTGCGATTGCTGTTCCAATTTCTTTTTTTATTTTTTCTGCGGTACTATCACCAATCATTAAATTATATTCTTTCCTCATATAATTTGCGAATGCGCCGTCCATTGCATCTCCAGCAACTCTTAAAGAGTTAGAATAAACAACTCCACCAAGAGACATAACTGCGATTTCTGTTGTACCACCACCTATATCAATTACCATTGATCCTGTTGCTTCTGATATTGGAAGACCCGCACCGATTGCNGCTGCTATTGGTTCCTCAATTAACTGAACACGTCTTGCACCTGCTGCGAGGGCACTATCTTGAATTGCTTTTCTCTCAACTGGAGTTGAGCCTGTCGGGACACAAATTAAAATTCTTGGATTTGCAAAAGAACTTCTTTTGTGAACTTTTTTAATAAAATGTTTGATCATTTCTTCTGTAACAATAAAATCAGCGATAACTCCATCTCTTAAAGGTCTTATNGCTTGAATATTTCCTGGAGTTCTACCTANCATAGTTTTTGCTTCATCACCTACAGCAAGAACTGATTTTTTACCTTTGTTATCTACAACAGCTACAACTGATGGCTCATTTAAAACAACTCCTTGNCCTTTNANAACTACAAGNGTGTTTGCTGTTCCTAAATCGATTGCCATATCCTGGCTCCATATTTGTGTTAGCTTACCTAATATCGACATTTAAATTCCTTTTACTTTTTGGTGTTTAATACTTTCGTTCATAGCTTTTTTCTCTCGCTTTATTAACATTTTATTCANNGCATTCAAGTAAGCATTTGCTGANGCAACTAATGTATCAGTATCCGCAGATTGTCCAACAGTAGATCTGTCATTTTCCTCAATCTTGACACTTACAGTGGCCTGAGCGTCAGTTCCTTCTGTTACAGCATGAACCTGATACAATAAAAGCTTCATGTCATGAGGATATAACGCCTTGATACACTTAAATGTCGCATCAACAGGGCCATCTCCTGTCTGTGAGGTTTTTTTAATTTCACCAAAGACATCCAATGTCATCTCGGCTTTTTGGGGCTCTCCAGTTCCTGCAAAAACTTTTAAAGATTTTAAATTAATCGCATTTATTTTATTATCAATTATTAGGCTATCATCCACTAGAGCAATTATATCTTCGTCATAAACATGCTTTTTCTTATCAGCTAAAACTTTAAATTTCGCAAATGCTGCTTGAACTACATCGTCTGTTAAATCTGAATATCCAAGATCACCTAATTTATCTTTAAATGCATGTCTACCAGAATGCTTACCCATTACTAATGATGTTTTTTTTACACCAACACTTTCTGGTGTCATAATTTCATATGTTTCTCTATTTTTTAACATTCCATCTTGATGAATTCCTGACTCATGNGCAAAAGCATTTTTACCAACTATCGCTTTATTAAATTGAACTGGAAATCCAGTTGCGTTTGAAACTATCTTTGAGGCTTTGCTTATTAGTTCAGTCTTAATTCCTGTTTCATAAGGCATTAGATCATTTCTTGTTTTAATNGCCATTACAATTTCTTCCAAAGCAGCGTTACCTGCTCTTTCTCCAATTCCATTTATAGTACATTCNATTTGTCTAACACCTGCAGATAAACCTGCTAAAGCATTTGCAACTGCTAAACCTAAATCATTATGGCAATGTGCTGANATAATTGCTTTNTCNATGTTTGGTACNTTNTTTTTTATNTGNGTTATNGTTCGCGCAAATTCCTCAGGAATTGAATACCCAACGGTATCAGGTATATTAATTGTAGTCGCACCACATTTAATTGCTAGCTCGATAGTTTTACACATAAAATCTAAATCTGTTCTAGTTCCATCTTCACAAGACCACTCTACATCGTTAGTAAACTTTCTTGCGTAAGTTACACTTTCTTTAATTGCGTCTAAAACTTGGTCATTAGTCATATCAAGTTTATGCTTCATATGGACTGGACTTGTAGAAATAAAAGTATGAATTCTAAATCTTTTTGCAAACTTAAGTGACTCATGACATGCATCTATATCCTTTTTTAATGCTCTTGATAATCCGCATGGTATAGAATTCTTCACACTTTTACTTATCTCTGATACTGCTTCAAAATCACCAGGAGATGAAATTGGAAATCCTGCCTCAATGATATCAATTCCCATTTCATCAAACACCCTTGAGATTTGAATTTTTTCCTCAACACTCATAGATGCGCCGGGTGACTGCTCACCGTCTCTCATCGTCGTGTCAAAAATGTAAACTTTTTCTTTATCGTTCATAAAACAATTATTTTAATCATTGTGATAATACATTCTCTAGCACAGATTGCAAATTAAAGAGTTCTCAATTTTAAAAAATAATGATTTTATTTAATTCTTATCGCTATCTACAAGTTTCTTTTTTGAAATCCAAGGCATCATAGCTCTTAATTTAGCACCTACTTTTTCAACCGGATGTTCTGCGAGTTTCTCTCTTGTTTTTAGAAAATTTTTCTGGCCATTTTTGCATTCATCCATCCACTGCTTAGTAAATTTTCCTGACTGAATATCTTGAAGAACTTCTTTCATTCTCTTTTTCGTTTCTTCTTTATTTATAATTCTAGGACCCGACATGTATTCTCCGTACTCAGCAGTATTAGAAATAGAATAATTCATATTGGCAATTCCACCTTCATAAATTAAATCAACAATTAATTTTACTTCGTGAACAGTTTCAAAATATGCCATTTCTGGTTCATAGCCAGCTTCAACCAAAGTTTCATAACCATTTTTTATTAGTTCAACTAATCCACCACATAAAACAGTTTGCTCTCCAAATAAATCTGTTTCTACTTCATCTTTAAATGTNGTTTCAATAATACCAGATCGACCNCCACCAATNGCTGAAGCATATGACATTGCNAAATCTCTTGCTTTACCCGATCCATTTTGATGNACTGCAAAAAGACATGGAACTCCNCCNCCTTTTTCGAATTCACTTCTTACTAAATGTCCTGGNCCTTTTGGNGCNACCATAAAAACATCTAAATCTTTTCTNGCTTTAATNAAATCATAATGAACATTTAANCCATGTGCAAAAGCAATTGAAGTTCCCTCTTTTACTCTTTGTTCAATATGATTTTTATAAATTGATGCTTGAAGTTCATCAGGTGTTAAAACCATTATCACATCTGCCCACTCTGCAGCATCAGATAAGTTCATAACTTTTAAACCTTTTGACTCAGCTTTTGATTTGCTGGCAGATCCATCTCTTAGGGCTACAACGACCTCTTTAACTCCACTATCTTTTAAGTTTAAAGCATGTGCGTGTCCTTGGCTACCGTATCCAAAAATAGCAATTTTTTTATTCTTAATTAGATTTGGATCAGTATCTTTTTCATAAAACATCTTCATAATATTCTCCTTAAATTATTTAAAAACTTCAGCCCCTCTAGTCATTGCTACAGCACCAGTTCTTGATACACTCACTAGACCAGTCTTTTTAAGATCATTCATTATAGTATCTATCTCTCTTCTTAAAGCGGTAATTTGTATAACTACTGATTTATTTGTTTTATCTAATACAACAGGATTAAATTTTTTGCAAAACTTAATAGCTTTCTTTCTTTTTACGTTGTTTCCAACAATCTTTAGCAAAGCCATTTCTTTAAAAATGATTTTTTTATCACCTCTCATAAAATCAGCAACTTTATGAACAGGTACTAATTTTCCTAANTGGAGTTTAATCTGTTCTATTACCTGTGGTGTACCTGTTGTAACTATNGTAATTCTTGAAATNTTTAATTTTGNNTCTACTTCAGCAACTGCTAAAGACTCGATATTGTACCCTCTTCCAGAAAATAAACCTACAACTCTTGCTAAAACNCCTGCNTCATTATCNACCCAAACAACAATAACATGTGTATCANTTTTTTGTTTTTTNCCAGGGATNCTNTAAGCTGATTTAGGTTTNGACATTAAACTAAAGTTTTTCCTTTTCCNGTAATCTTATTTTCTTTTTGATCATTTGGACCTAACAACATTTGGTTATGTGGTTTNCCAGATGGTATCATTGGAAAACAATTTTCTTCTTTGTCAACTAGACAATCAAAAATAACAGGTTTGTTTACATTTATCATTTCTTTTATTTTTTCATCA
>FUFK010041604.1_pt1 | contig 21112 bp, 29 predicted proteins | sample 1021851 | NCBI WGS metagenome assembly FUFK01 (sample SAMEA51879418, study PRJEB19060) | metagenome
AAATGCAATGAACAATCCTATATTTAATAAACTAATGCAGAACAAGGTGCATACTGAAAAAGAAGTAACTTGGATTCACGCAGGAGTTGGTTTTAAAGGTTTTGTAGACCTTGAAAGCTATGTAGATGGTAAAACTATAGTTTGTGATATAAAAACCACTACAGATGCTGGTAAAAGGTTTCAAAGAGATTTATTATATAATGATTACAAAATGCAAGCAGCTATGTATTTAGAAAACTATGATGATGTAGATTATTATATAATTGCAGTAGAAACTACTTCACCTTATAACGTACAGGTGTATAGATTGGGTTATAATATTATATCACAAGGTTTTACAGAATATTGCAATCTTGTTGACAAATACAACAACTGGAACGGTGAACCAGTAGGATATAGTGATGATGTAATAGATATAGAAGTAGAAGAACAAATATTAATTTAAAACAAACAACAATGAAAGAAAAAACAATCTACTGCGGCAGCGGTAAAGTAATGAATGAAAAGTGGTTAAAAGTAACTATTAATCCAGATAAGCTTAGAGAACACATACAAGAATACAATGGTAACAAGTTCATTAAACTAAACATAAACTTAAAAGATGAAGCTGACCAATATGGTAAAGACGTAGCTATTAGTGTAGATACTTGGAAGCCAGAAGAAAAGCAAGAAGCAACTAATGATTTGCCATTTTAGCAATGATAGAAGAATCAAATTATTTATTGAAAAAGGGTTTCAGTATGTCAGTTATACAAGGTTTATTAATGGAAGGTTACACACTACCAGAAATAGCTAAAGAATTGAATATGAGGCCAGAGAGATTGGCATTTGAATTTAAGCCAGTTAAAAAAAAATTTAAGTATTTTGATTATGTACAAGCACCTGATAAGGTAGATGTTTATAAAGGTTACTGTTCATTTACCTTTGATGGTGTTTATACTTGGGATAGATTAAGTAAATCAGAAATAGAAGCATACAACAACTACAATCAAAAACACAAGGCATATTATGACTGAAAAAGAAAAAGTAGAAAAAAGTATAATTTATTTAAATAATAAATACGGTTGGAATCTTTACTCTTTAGATAATCAGTTTAGCCATTGGGATGCACAAAGTGCTGATATTATAGTAGAATTTAAATTTAGAAACACATACTATCAAGATAAATATTTACAAGTAGATAAGTTTTATAATCTTTTGATGGCTGCTGATTACTATGATAAAATGCTATACTACATAGTAATAGATACTCAAGTAAATATATTTAATTTACGAACGCTAAAAGATGAATTAATAAATTCTAAAGTGATAACACAATTAGCACCATACCAAACAGATTTTAATAAAACTAAAAAGGTTAATAAATATTTTTATATATTAAAACACGATCAACAAACAATATTATGAAATTAACAAAAAGAAAAGGGTTTAATTTTTTTAGAAGTTATTTTGATGTGTACAATGAATTGGAAACTAATGAAGATAAATTACAGTTTATAGATGCATTATTAAACAGACAATTTCTTGGAATTATACCAACAGATTTAAAAGGTATGGCAAAGTTTGCTTATATAAGCCAGACAAACAGCATTGATAGCCAAGTAAAAGGTTATGAAACTAAAACAGGAAATAAACTATGCCAAGCCCCTTCGCAAGGGTGTAGCCATACCCCTAGCCAACAAGTAGAAGTAGAAGGGAAAGAGAAAGTAAAAGAGAAAGGGAAAGAAGGCAATTTTAAAGACCCATACTTAACTACAACATTTATCAAATGATAATTAAAAAAGATGAACAATTAAAATACTTATTTGCATTTAAAGAAGGTAAAATACAAAGAGGATTAGGCATTGGTAATGAATTAGATAATTGGTTTGTGCATAAAAGAGGTTCATTTACAGTAATAGTAGGTTTAGATAATGTAGGTAAAACTAATTTTATGTTGTGGTATTTTTTATGTTTAAGTGTTAAGCACAATGTGAAATGGTTTATATGGAGTGGTGAAAACAGTGCAGGACAATTAACAAGAGATTTAATTCAAATGTATTCACAAAGTAAATTAGTAGATTTAAACAAACTAGAAATAGAAGAATACAACAATAAAATAGCTAAATGGTTCACGTTTGTTAGTAATAAGAAAATGTATAATCATAAAGATTTACTAAAGTTATTTAAAGAAAGTAAGTGTGATGCTTGTGCTATAGACCCGTTCACAGGATTAAACCACGATAGAAAAGTAAACCAATATGAAAGAAACTATTTAATATGTAATGATATTAGAGAATTTTGTAATACTACTGGTAAATCAATATATGTTATGACTCATCCAATGACAGAAAGCGCAAGGCGAGTATATCCACCTAACCACGAGTATGCATCATACATACAGCCACCTAGAAAGAGTGATGTAGAAGGAGGCCAAGTGTTTGCTAATAGATGTGATTCATTTCTTTCTATACATAGGTTTGTAAATTCCCCTGAACTATGGATGATGACACAAGTAAGAGTAGAAAAGATTAAGGATAAAGAAACTGGTGGCACACCTACACTAGATAAACCTTTATGTTTTGATTACAACAGCGGATTAGGTTTTACAATAGGTGGTTTAAATGTATTAAAATGAAAACAATAAATAGTATATCAGGAGGTAAAACATCAGCATACATAGCTGCCAATTATCCAGCAGATTATAATGTGTTTGCATTAGTTAGGACTGATGACAAAAGCTGTATGTATCCAGATGCAAAGGTTAGGCAATTAGTAAGTGATAAGTTAGGAACAGAGTTTATAGGCACTTTAGAAGATGATGTGATAATAAATACAATATTAGATTTAGAACAGTTTATAGGTCAAGAAATACATTGGGTTACAGGAATGACATTTGATGAGGTTTTAAATCAAGGTGGCACTTTACCTGATCCACTAAGAAGATATTGCACAACACATATGAAGTTAGAACCTATTTTTAAATGGTGGCGTAATACTATTAACAAACCTGTTGAAATGAGAATAGGATTTAGAGCTAATGAACAAAGAAGGGCAAAAAGAATGATTGAAAAAACTAATAATAAAGGTCTTCTTGAAATTAAAGCAATAGTAGGCAAAAGAGGTACAAGAAATAAATGGGGAATTATTGAATGGCAAAAACCAACATTTCCATTAATAAAAGATAATATTTACAAAGACAATATAGAGAAGTACTGGAAAGACAAACCAGTTAGGTTTGCGTGGATGAATAACTGTGTAGGATGTTTTCATAAAACGCCTTTGCTAATAAATACTATGTATAAAAAACACCCAAATAAAATTAAATGGTTTGCTTCTAAAGAAAGAATAAAACACGAAAAAGACGTATGGTACAAATCAAAAAATTTATCTTATGATGAAGTAATTAAATGGCAACCACAGATAGAACTATTTGAAACTGACTTTACAGAATGTGACTCTGGTTACTGTGGATTATAAAACAATAAATATGAAATATAGATATGAAAACATAGATACTTTTATGAGTTATAAAAGTTGGAGTGATAAACAAAAGATAGATGAACTGTTAAGAATAGATTGTAACTTATATGCAAATCTAGGTACTGATAGCACACAAGAAGAAAAGGCAGAAGCAAAAAGAAAAAGCATAATAATATATAGATTAATTAAAACACTTGATAAAAAGTTAGGTGATGAATTACTTTATATGGAAGATAAAAAACAATGACTATCACAAACGAAGATAATATGGAACTAATGGCAAGGTATGAAGATAACCACTTTGACTTGGCTATTGTAGACCCTCCATTTGGTGTTGGTAATTTTGTACAACAAACAGGAAATAAAAGAGGTAAAAAAGTTAATTGGAATCAATATACACCAACTAAACAATATTTTAAAGAACTTAAAAGAGTATCAAAACATAGAATAATATTTGGTGCAAATTATTTTAATTGTTTTGAAAAAAAGGGAGGTGCTATAGTTTGGGTTAAAAATCAACCAATGCCTGACTTTTCAAAATGCGTCATTGCATCAAGTTCTTTTCACAAAAAAATAGAATTATACACGCAAACTTGGACAAACTTTGTAGCTGATGGTAGGCAAGGCATACACCCTTGTGAGATGCCTGTACAACTTTATGAATGGCTTTTAATGAACTATGCAAAAAAAGGAGATAAGATATTAGATACTCATTTAGGAAGTGGAAGTATAGCAATAGCTTGCCATAATTTAGGTTATTATTTAACAGCTTGTGAATTAAATACTGAATACTATGAAGCAGCTATGAAAAGAATAGAACAACATAAACAACAATTAAGAATATTTTAAATGGACACAATAGATATTACAATAACAAAGAACAAGTTGCAAATACTTATACTACAAGCACAAGAAAATATTAAGCAACAAGCAACCAACAGCAAGAAAGAAGCGTTAGATACATTGACAGATGCATATTCTACTATTTGCTTTTTGCAGGCTGCATTAGATAATTTACAAAAGAAAAACTTAATAGCAGAACAAAACAACATCAAGGTATACAGGCAGAATCAGCAACTAAAGAAAAAAATTAGTAGTTTTGTATAGTATGATTAATATAGATTACATATACTACGTAATGTTTGTAGTATGTATTGTATCATTTTTTGCAGGAATGCTAACACATTTTTTATTTAACAGGTAAGATGCCAAAACCAAAAGCAGAAGAAACTAGAAAAGATTTTATGATGAGGTGTATACCTGAAGTTATAAAAGAAGGTAAAAAAAGAGAGCAAGCTATAGCTATCTGTAGCAGTTACTATGAAAAAAAAGATACTTGATATATTAGCAATATTGATAGGTTTATTGTTAACACCTATATGGTTGCCAGTAACCTTAATAACATATTTTGTTCAGAAATGGCTAAGAAAAGAACACTAAACGAATTAAGGCAAACTAAAGAATATTACAAGCATCCTTATGAACCTGTAGTAAATGGTATTAAATACTTATGTGCTATCTATCCNAANAATGCNGATTTAGGTGCAGCAGTTCGTGAACACTTTCAAATACACAAAGATGAACGCAAATAAAAAAGGTAAACGCTTTGAATTAAAAGTAGCAAAGTATCTAGCTGAAAAGCTACAAGCTAACATAAGGCGCACACCAAATAGTGGCGGTTTATCTATGAAAGGTGATATTCTTTGTATTGATGATCAATCTATTTTAAGTGAATTTAATTGGGAGTGTAAAAACCAAGAAAAACTAAATATTTGGAAAGCACTTGAACAAAGTAGAAATGATTGTTTAGGAAACGCAAAGATGCCAGTAGTATGTTTTACTAAGAACTTTGAACGTGATTATGTGGCTATAGAATTAGATGATTTTGTAAACCTGTTAATAGAAGTTGAAGAAGGTAGAGCTAAATAATATATTGGAACACCTTGCACTTTACCACAATGATTTTTGTGAAATTGCAAATAATTTATTATATAAGAAAGATAAGAAAGTTGTACAAGATATAGTACAAGAAATGTACATTAGATTATATGAGCAAGTACACGAGGGTAAACTAGAAACACAACAATTAATAATAAACAACAAACCTCACTTTGGAATTATTAAAAGAACAATAAAAAGAATAATACAAGAAACTGCAAACAAAGAAAACAGGATACCCAAAGATGAAAACGCAGTAATAAAAAACATAGTAGAAGAACAAGAATTTGAAATAGAAGAATTTAACAATAAGGTGCTAGATATACTAAATGGAATGTATTGGTTTGACCGTAAACTATTTACGTTGTATGTTAAGCAATTCAACAGTATTAGGAAGTTGGCAAAGGAAACCAGATTAGGACACGTAACAGTATACAATACTATTAAAAGAGCAAAGAAGAATATTAAAAAGAAATTATATGAAAAGTAAATTAAAAGGGTTGGGGGACTCAATTGAAAAGATAACAAAAGCAACAGGCATCAAAGCTGGTGTAGATTACATATTTGATAAGCTAGGAATGGATTGCGGTTGTGAGGCAAGAAAAGAAAAACTAAATAAACTATTTCCTTACAAAAAAATAGAATGCTTAAACGCAGAAGAATATGAAACACTNAAAGATATATTTAAACACATTAACAATAAATTAGGCCCTACAGAACAATCAGCACTATTAAAAATACATAATAGAATATTCAATCAACATAGAGAAATGAGCACTTGTGGTAGTTGTGTAAAAGAACTAGTAGACACAATGAGAAAACTATTTAATGAGTATGAATACGAACAAGAAACACAAATTGAAAAAGGAAGCTGAAGATAAGTTAAGAGAGTATCTAAATGAATACGAAGAAGATATTAAATGCAGCACAAATACAGCACAAAATGAGCAAAGAACATATAGAAAAACATCAATGGACTAAAGGCCAAAGTGGTAATCCATCAGGCAAAAAGAAAGGCACTAAAAATAGAAGCACAATAATTCGTGAAATGCTTGATATGATGGTGCAGGTAAAAGATGATCAAGGCAATGATGTATGGCAATCCAATGAATACAGAATGGTGCAAGCTATACTTACAAAAGCAATTGAAAAGCAAGATGTAGCTGCATTTAATTCTATTATGGATAATGTATATGGCAAGTTAAAAGATACAGTAGATATGCACACCACAGAACAAGTTAACCACGATTTTAGAAAACTAATTGCAGGAATTAAAGCTACACAATAAGTATCTAGTATTTAATGAATCNAAAGCACGTTATTTNATTATNACAGGCGGTAGAGGTTCAGGCAAATCATTTGCAATAAATACTATATTACTACTGCTAACATATCAAGCAGGCCACACCATACTGTTTACACGTTTTACATTGCGTTCTGCATCTATATCAATCATACCAGAATTTATAGAAAAGATTGAATTGCTTAACAAGCTAAATGATTTTACAATAAATAAAGATGAGATCATTAACAAAGGCAATGGCAGTAAGATAATATTCAGAGGTATTAAAACCTCATCAGGAGACCAGACAGCAAACCTTAAATCATTGCAAGGCATTACTACTTGGGTAATGGATGAAGCAGAAGAATTAGTAGATGAAGATACATTTGATAAGATNGATTTAAGTGTACGTAATAAAGCACAAGAAAATAGAATTATACTAATATTAAATCCAACAACTAAAGAACATTTTATTTATCAACGTTGGTATGAAGGTAGAGGTGTACAAGCGGGAAGCAACATAACAAAAGATGATACCACATACATACACACAACATATCTAGACAACAAAGATAATTTAAGTACAAGCTACATACAGCAAATTGAAAGTATGAAGCAAAGAAGACCAGAAAGATTTAAGCATACTATACAGGGTGCGTGGCTAGATAAAGCAGAAGGTGTTATATATTCTAATTGGTCAATTGGTGAATTTAAGTATATTAATAAAGTTGTTTATGGCCAAGATTATGGATTTAGTAATGATCCTAGCACATTGGTTAAAACAAGCATAGATAAAGAGAATAAAATAATTTATGTTAAGCTGTGTTTCTATCAAGCTAAACTAACTACAAGTGAATTAGCAAACTTAAATGTAAAGTATGCAGGCAATGATTTAATTGTTGGTGATAGTGCAGAACCTAGATTAATAAATGAGTTAAGCAGACATTGTAATATAGTGCCAGCTATTAAAGGTCAAGGTAGTGTAACATATGGCATTAGTATGATTCAGGATTATGATTTAGTAATAGATAGTGATAGTACTGATTTAATCAAAGAACTTAATAACTATGTATGGCTAGAACGTAAAAGCCAGACACCAGTAGATAACTACAATCACGCATTAGATGCGTTGCGTTATGCAGTTAGTTATCAGTTACAAAGTGGTGGAGAATACTACATTTATTAAGCATTGCTTAAGCATTGATAAAGCATTAAGATAAGAAAAGATAAGATAAAAAAAAGAAATATAAAATTTGTACATAACACTTTACACTTTTTTCTACATTATATATATATGAAAGTTACAATTAACATACCTGAATCATTAAGTGAAATAACACTAGCACAATACCAGAAGTGGTTAAAGATTAGTGATAATAATGAAGATGATAATTTTTTAAAGCAGAAGATGATAGAAATCTTTTGTAACATACCATTAAAGCAAGTATTAAATATCAAAGCAAATGATATTGATACTATTGTAGAAGATATTAATAAACTGTTTTTATTAGAACCAAAATTTAAAGATAGATTTCAATACAATGGTGTTGTGTTTGGTTTTATACCTAAACTTGATGATATGAGCTTTGGTGAATACATAGATTTAGACACATACTTACCAGAATGGCAAACAATGCATAAAGCTATCAATGTTTTATATAGGCCAATTAAATACAGTAGAAAAGAAAAGTATTTAATAGATGATTATGAAAGCGCAGATAAATATGATATGAAAGAAGTAACACTTGACATTGTATTTAGTGCATTAGTTTTTTTTTGGAATTTAAAGAAAGAATTATTGAACTGTATACTGAACTATTTACAAAATCAGACACCAGACAAATTGCAACAGCAGAAACTGGATTTAATGAAAAGTGGTCTTGGTATCAGTCAATCTATGGATTGGCGCAAGGTGATGTTAGGAGGTTTGATGAAGTTACACAACTAAAGCTACATACTTGTTTGCAGTATCTAGCCTTTGAAAAAGATAAAGCTGATTTACAGCAGCAGATGTTTAAAAAGAAATGAAACGAGAGCAAATATTAGAAAAGCTAATGGAACAAGAACTNGTAGATAAACACGAATATGTNATTCTAGCTGATGGTTTTGAAGATGCATTTATGGGTGTANCAAGTAGCAAACCAATTAGAGCAGTTTACAATTATTGGAAATGTTTACAGTTGTTAATGTTAGATGAGGATGCAGATTTTGATGAATCAATAGATTGGTTGGATGAATTTATTGAAGAAGATTTAGGCAAACACGCACCATTATATATAAAATCAATATGAAAAGTTTTTACAAAGTTATAGATAGTATTAGAGACGTAGTTAAAGCAGAACCATTTAATCACGAAGTAACGTTTGGTGATATTGCAGATGTAGATTTAAAGAAACAAAGTTTGTATCCATTATGCCACATTACAGTAAATAGTGCTACAATACAAGATAATAATGTAGTGCACAATATGACAATCTTCTTAATGGATGTTGTAGATATTAGCAATGAGCAGACACGTGATTATTTTTTAGGCAATGACAACAGGCAAGATATATTAAACACACAACTAGCACTAGCAACTAGAATAATACGAGTATTACAAAAAAGTGATACATATAGAAACGGGTTTGAATTAATTAATGCTGCTAATTGTGAACCATTTACAGAAAGGTTTGATAATATGTTAGCTGGCTGGGCAGTAACATTTGACATAGGTACAACAACAGAAATGACTTATTGTTAATGAGCGAGTTTAGAAAGGCACTGGATAAATATGCTAAGTATGTGATACAGCAATCACGTGCAAACCTTACACGCAAAGGGCAAAAGGCAAGTGGCAAGCTATATCAAAGTTTAGGATATAAAATACAAGGTAGTAAAGTAAAGTTTGAAAGTGAAGAATATGGTGTGTATCAAGATAGAGGTGTAAGAGGTGCAGAAAGTTATTATGCAGATGAAGCAACTTCTGGAAGCCCATTTAAGTACAAACATCATCCATCATCTAATGGACCATTTGCAAAATCATTAAGTAAATGGATTAAGCAAAAAGGCATTAGAGGGAGAGACAAAAAAGGAAGATTTATAACTAATCAATCATTAAGTTATTTAATAGCAAGAAGCATATACAAAAAAGGAATAAGAGCTACAATGTTTTTTACCAAACCATTTGAACGTGGTTTAGATTTATATGGTGATGAAATAGTAGCTGGATATATAGAAGATAATTTTAAGATATGAGTACAATAATAAGAACACGTTCACCATTTTTCATTAGAACACCACAAGTAACAGGAAGTGATATTGCACTATTAAATTACTTTCAGGCAGTTGTAACAGTACACGGTGGAGTAAGTGGTTCAACACAAATATGTGATGATTTGTATGCAACATTCACATTTAAGAAAAAACCACTGCCTAATGAAACTAGTGTAACATTTGAAATTAGTGAATTAGTAAATGATCACATCATACAAACTTATGATGGCACACTAAATAATTCAGTATTAACACAATCTATTTGGGTTGATGTAGTTACAAGTGCAAGACAATCAAACGGAACTATAATAGGTTCTGCAACCACAACTACTTACTTAGCACAAGAAGGATTTAACAAATTCAAAGAAGGTGTAAACTATACAACAGAACCTAAGCATATGTTGAGTGCAAATTATTTTGAATATAATTTAGGCAGTTTCATAAACATACCAGTAAACAAGGAATTAGTTACAAGTGTAGAATTTAAAGATAGTGAAGATACATTACGACAAACAATAACTTTCACAGACAATGGAAACCAAAACCAGAAGATTGGATATGCTAGCTTCAATACTGCTTCTCTAGGGTACACAATAACAAAAGCAGTTATTATAGCAGGTGGTAGAACTGATGTAATATTAAATCCTATAGAAGAATGCAAATACCCAGTTCAAAAAATTACTTTTTTAAATAGATGGGGAGCATTACAAGATTTATTCTTCTTTAAAAAATCAGTAGAAACATTAGAAACAAGAAACGAAAAATTTAATAGAAGTATATTTAAAGCTAGAAGTGTTTCACTTGAACCACCAGAAGAAGGCGAAGATTGCCAAGAAACAATTACATTTAATTCATACAGCACTACAGCACACGCTAAGAAAGTACACAATGCAAATGGTACAGAATCAATCACATTAAATACTGGTTTTGTAGATGAAAGAACTAATGTATATTTTGAGGAGTTAATGGTAAGTGAATATATATGGCTTACTGATGACCAGAATATTATTTATCCTGTATGTATTACAGATAGTAATTTTACATATAAAACAGGTTTAAATGACAGATTAATAAACTATACAATGAACTTTGAAAAGGCATTTGATTTTGTAAATAATATCAGATAATGCAAAAGATAATATTATACATACAACCACAATTAACATTCACAACAAGTTCACAAGATTTTCAACGTATTGATTTAATGGAGCAAGATTTAATTACCTTAACACAAGTAATTCAAGATGTAAAAAGCATAGACAAAGTATTTACAGACTTTAGTCAAACATTTAATCTTCCAGCTAGCAAAACAAATAACAAGTTATTCAAATATTGGTACAATCCAGATGTAGAAGGTTTTGATAATCAAGTGATGGCAAACGCTAGAATAGAATTAAATCACTTTGCATTTAAAGAAGGTAAGATTAGATTAGAAAGTGTTACAATGCGAAATAATCAACCATCATTATACAAGGTAACATTCTTTGGTAACACAGTAAAATTAAATGATTTAATTGGTGAAGATAAAATAGAAAACCTGAATTGGTTAAATAATTTTAATCACGAATTTTCAAATGAAAATGTCAAAAATGGTTTAGAGCTTGGTTTAAATTTTACAATAGATTCTGTTTCATATCCTGATGCGATTATATACCCATTAATAGCACACAGTCAGCAGTATATTTATGATAATCAAAATGGTTCATCAAATTTAGATAGCGGATTAAATATAAGCACAAACAGTCATCAACATTCAAAAAGGGGTGTATTCCCTGAAGATTTAAAACCTGCACTATTAGTAAAACATATAATAAAAGCTATTGAAGAACAGTATTCACTAACATTCAAAACAGGTGAGTTTTTTGATAGCTCACATATGAATAATTTTTATATGTGGTTACACCGTGATAAAGGTAAATTTGTTTCACAAGGAAATATATTAATTGACAATCAATCTTTTACCTGTGTAAGTTCTACAGCAAATTGTAATCATTTTAATGATGCTACATACAATGCATATTTTAACACATCAAAGGGAACATACACGTTTTTTGACACATTATCAGCTGGTTTAGGAATACCAGAAGAATTTGATTTTGCAATAGATGTAACACCATCAAATTTAAATAATCCATACACTATTGAAATTGTTGATATTTTAACTGATACTGTTTATGCAACGGCTGAAAATTTAACAGGCAATGATTCTATCAACACATCATTTGGAAATAATGCATTTACAACTGTACAAATAAATACAAATCAAACTTATGAAATAGCAGCAAGAATTAAATCAAACTTTACAATGACATTTGATGTTGCTATACAAATAGACCACAGATATGAAGATGCTTCACTAGGCAGCCAAGTTAAATCTGCTACATTTGATGCTGATTCTTCTACTATAGCATTGGTAAGTGATATGATAATATCAAGAGAAATACCTGATATTAAGGTTCTTGATTTTTTAAATGGCTTGTTTAAGATGTTCAACTTAACTTCATTTGTAAATTTTGATGGTGAAATAGTGGTGCAAAGATTAGATGATTTTTATGCTGGTGGTGATACACTAGATATTACAGAATACGTTAAAACAGATGAACACACAGTAAATAATACAATACCATTTAGTGAGGTTGATTTAGAATATAGTGAACCAAAAAGCATATTAGCACAAACATTCTTAACAAACAACAACAGAAAGTATGGTGAGGTAGAATATAAAACAAATGCAAGTGATAAAAAGATTTATAAAGTAACAGCACCTTTTGAACATATGTTATTTAGTAGATTAAGTGATTTAACAGCAAACACTTTAACAGACATTCAAACAGGATGTTTTTTAGATGAAGAACTTAATCCTAGTATTGGCCAACCGTTATTGTTTTATGGAATACAAAGAAGCGGTATAAGTACAGCAATTAATTTTATATATAATACAAGATCTGAAACATATGGTGCGCTTGCAGATCATCCTTCTGGAAATAGTGACATATTTCAATTAACTAATTATTATATGCCACATCACGCAAATGAATTAGGTTCAAGGGCAACTGCACCAAGCATCAATTTAAACTTTGGTAGTGAAATAGACACTTACAACCTTACAGATTATTCAGGGCAAAACAATTCACTATTCTTAAAAAACTATCAAAATTATATTACTAGGGTATTTGATAAGAAAACAAGATTGTATAAGTTTAGTGCAGTATTACCATTAAAGATATTATTACAATTAACACTAGATGATAAGATTATAGTAGGCACAAAATTATTTACAATAAATTCAATGACTACTAAATTACAAAGTGGTGAAACAGAATTTGAGTTATTAAACCAAGCACCAGAATGAAAATAATATTAGAAGCATTAGAATTTTGTAAAGAGAATAAGCTATATGATAAGCATATTAATATAGCATTAGGTATTAACAAAGTACCATTAAGTATTAGAGAAGGATTAGAACAGCAAAAGTTAAAAAGATATGAGTAAACAGTTTATAGTAGAAATAAAGGTAGAAGATGGGCAAGCTAAAACCAAATTAAATAGCTTAAATAAAGATTTAGGCACAACAGCAACACAGGCTACAAAAACGGGTGCAGCATTGAATGATAGTTTTGGTTTATTGCCTGGCAATGTTCAGCTTGCAATAACTAGAGTACGCTCTTTAAACGTATCATTAAAAGCATTAGCTGTTGGTGGTATTGTTGCAGGTATTGGTGCAGTAGGTTCTTTATTTGCAGCAGCAGCAAGAAAGGGTGCAGAATTTGACAAAGCTATGTCAGGCGTTCAGGCGGTTACAAATGCAACTGAAGATGAAATGAATGCATTAGCATCTACTGCAAAAAGGTTAGGTTCTACAACAGAATTTACAGCAATGCAAGTGGCAGAGCTTGAAACTGAATTAGCAAAGTTAGGTTTTCCTGTTTCTGATATTGTTGAAATGAGTGAAGCCACGTTAAATCTTGCTTCATCAATGGGCATAGGATTAGGAGAAGCAGCAGCATTTACAGGTTCAACATTAAGAGCATTTGGATTAGAGGCAACAGAATCAAAAAAAGTTATTGATATTCTTGCACAATCAACAGCATCTAGTGCATTAGATTTTGGTAAATTAAATACTGCATTAACAACAGTAGCACCTATTGCTAAAACTGCTGGCGTTTCTTTATCAGATACTACTGCAATGCTAGGAACATTAGCCAATGCAGGTTTTGAAGCATCAACATCTGGAACAGCTTTACGTAATATTTTCTTAACACTTTCTAAAGAAGGCATTACAATGGAACAGGCTTTTGCTAAAATTAATTCAGCAACAGATAAAAATTCAGTTGCTATGGAATTATTTGATAAAAGAGGTGCAGGTGTTGCTATTACATTGGCTGAAAATGCAACTGCTACAGCAGATTTAAAACAACAATTAGATGGTGCTTCTGAATCATTTGATGGATTAGGTGCAGCTGCTGGTATTGCTGAAACAAGATTAGATAATTTAGCTGGTGATACTACTAAACTTAATTCAGCTTGGGAGGGCTTTTTACTTTCTATAGAAGATGGTGATGGCATATTAAATAGAATAGCAAGAACATTCACTCAAGAACTTACAGCATCTATTGAAAGATTTAGAAAAGGTTTAGCAGCAGTTACTGCTATATTTGATGAGCTTGGTGCATCATTCAATGTATTTGGTAGAATAGGAAATCAATTTAAAAAAACAGCTATTTTATTTCAAGCAGGAGCTACAAATATAAAACTTGCATTATCTGGCATTCCTTTTATTGGTGATAGTTTTGATGAAGCTAAATTAAAAAAAGAATTAAAAGGTTATCAAACAGCATTTATTGAAATTGATAAAGTAATAAAAAAAGAAAATGCAATACGTGAAAGAAGAAATCAAATAGGTACATTTTTTGAAAGGGTAAGTTTACGAATAGCAAAAGCAGAGGAAAGTTATAAGTTAGCTCTTGATGAATCAAATAAAGCAGCACAACAAAACAATGAAAGTATTGATGAAACAATAGAAAAGGAAACTGATTTAATTAAGCTGCTTGAGCAAGAATTGGAACTAGCAAAACAAATGCCAGGCACAACAGAAGCTGAAATAGCAGCTAGAAATAGTAAAATAAATGCCATAAATGCTGAAATTAAGGCATTAAAAGATTTAACGCAAGAAAGGATTGCAATGCGAAAATTTGCAGAATCTGACCCTGAGGTGCCAAGATTTAAAAAAGCAACAGCAAATTTAAACTTTTTAGCTAAAACTCGTGAAGATGGTTTAAATCAGGCAATGGAAAGAGGGCATAAAGCTAGATTACAGGGAACTAAACAAGCAAATGAAACTTTAGCAAGATTAGCAGAAGAAGATAGACTAGCAGCCATAGAAAGAGAAAAATTAAAATACGCTGCAGTATCTACTAGTTTAAACGCAATCTCCACATTAACAGATGCATTTGCAGGTGAAAGTGAAAAATCACAAAAGAAAGCTTTTGAGATAAATAAAGCTGTAGGTATAGCTCAAACATTAGTACAAACATTTCAATCTGCACAGGGTGCTTATTTATCACAGTTATCTATACCAACGCCTGATGCGCCAATTAGAGCTAAAGTAGCAGCTGGCATAGCGACAGTAGCAGGTTTAGCTAATGTGGCAGCGATAGCAGCTCAGAAATTTCAAGCACCTTCTAAAACTCCTCCTCCAGCACCCTCAGGTAGCATTTCAGGAGGTGGTTTAGAATCACAAGCACCACAGTTCAATCTGGTAGGTCAATCTGGTTTTAATCAGATAGCTTCTGCATTAGGCCAACAGCAACCCGTTCAGGCATTTGTAGTAGCGCAAGACGTAACTACTGCACAACAATTAAATAATAATATAATCTCCGCTGCAACAGTAGGCGGATAAAAACAAATAATATGGAAATAATAGAATTATTACTAGATGAAAATGATGAACTAACAGGCATAGAAGCTGTTAGTTTAGTAGAGAATCCAGCGATTGAAGAAGAATGGATAACATTAAGTAAAGAAGAAATAAAGTTTGCAAAAGTAGATGAAGAAAAAAGAATATTGATGGGTGCTGCCTTAGTACCTAATAAGCCAATATTCAGAAAGCGTAACGATACAATGTTTTACGTGTATTTTAGTAAGGATACTGTAAAGCGTGCAAGTGAATTGTTTTTTATGAATGGTAATCAAAACAATGCAACACTAGAACACAATATGGAAATAAATGGTTTATCAGTCGTTGAAAGTTGGATAGTTGATAATCCTGAAATGGATAAAAGTAAAATGTATGGTTTTGATGTAGTTGAAGGTACTTGGATGATTTCAATGAAAGTAGAAAATGATGAGGTTTGGAATGATTATGTAAAAACAGGCAAAGTAAAAGGTTTTAGTATTGAAGGATATTTTGCAGATAAAGCTAAAATAAGCAGACCAAATCTAAAGGCAGAGATGGAAGCGATAGAAGAAAATGAAGCAGAATATATGTTAAGCAATATCAAAGCAGTAATTAGAAAAGACAAAAGAACTAAATCAGGTAAAAAAATCACACTTGAAACATATAAAGATTATCCTTCAGGAGTTACAAATAACGCTAAACGTGGAATTGATTTAAACGAGAAAGTAAATAATAAATGCGCTACACAGGTTGGAAAGATCAGAGCGCAACAATTAGCAAACAAAGAGAACATAAGTTTACAAACCATAAAAAGAATGTATAGCTTTTTAAGCAGGGCAGGTGAATATTATGATGAAAGTGATAATACAGCTTGTGGAACAATTAGCTATTTACTATGGGGAGGCAAAGCAGGATTAAGATGGGCTGAAAGTAAGTTAAAAGAATTAGGTGAAATTAATCTTGCATCTATGGTAGTTAATGAAGATTTTGCTATACTTGATGATAGATTAGCATATAGCACACAAGAAAAGGCAGAAGAAATAGCCAAGAACATAGGTTGTGAAGGTTTTCACATTCACGAATACGAAGGTAAAGAATGGTATATGCCTTGTAAAGAACATAAGCTATATAAACACAAATGCCCTGAAGGGTACAAGAAAAACAAAGAAGGTAAATGCGTTAAAAAAAAAAGTAGCTATGCTGAAATAGGCCCTAGAGGTGGTATAAAGAAATCACCAAAAGCACCAGCATCAGGCACACCAAACCCAAACCCAAAAGGTAAAGGAACAGCTAAAGGAGATGCTTCTACTAGCAGAGGTGCTAAAGTAAGTAAGAAGGATGAAGCAAGTTTACAAAAGAAAGCAGATGATTTTAATGAAAGATATAAAAAGAAGCTAGGCTATGGTGTAACGGTAGGACAGCTTAAATCTGTATTTCAAAGAGGATTAGGAGCTTTTAATGTTTCGCATTCACCAAGAATTAAATCACCTACAGCTTGGGCGCAAGCTAGAGTAAATGCGTATTTATATCTTGTAAGAAATGGTAGGCCACAGAATCCAAAATATACAGGCGATTTTGATTTATTGCCAAGTAAACACCCTAAATCACCAAAAAATAAATAATATGAAAAGTAGTAAATTTAAAACACCAAGTAGAACCTCACCAAAGAATACTAAAAGGGGTTGTTTATGTCCAGATGGCAAAAGTTATCATAGAAAATGTTGTGATGGTTCATTACAAGCACAGGGCATAGGAAACATAACAGGCACACCAGAATAATTTTTTTTGTGAAAACACATAACACTTAGCATATTTTTTCACATTACTAATAAATCTTATTATGAAAGCAAATGATATACTAAACAAAATCAAGAATATTGTTGGTGTAGAACTTTCTGAAGAAAAAGTAGAACTAGCTGAAATCAGTTTAAAAAATGGTACATTATTAGTATCAGAAGAATTCGCGAAAGGCAATGCAGTATTTATTAAATCAGAAGATGGAGAAATGGCATTACCAGTAGGTGAATATGAATTAGAAGATGGTAGAACACTTTTTGTAGTTGAGGAAGGTCTAATAGACAATATTACAAAAGCTGCTGAAGAAGCAGAAGAAGAACTTTCTGAAGAAACCGTAGATACTGAAATGGAAGAACACGAGGACAAAGAAGAAAAAGAAGAAATGAAATATGTTACTCGTGAAGAATTTGCACTAGCTATGGATGAATTAAAATCTATGATTGAAGCAATGGATCATAAGAAAAAGAAAGAAGAAATGAGCGAAGAAGCTCAAGAAACTAAAGAAGAATTATCTGCTGAAACGGTTGAACCAATTAAACACAATCCAGAAGCAGAACAAAACAACAAAGTAAACTTTAAAATTAGTGGTAATAGACAAACTACTACAATGGATAGAGTTTACAGTAAAATTTTTAATAATAATTAAATAATAAAAAATGGCAACAACAACTTCAATAACTTCTACGTATGCAGGTGAATTTGCTGGAAAGTATATCTCTGCTGCATTACTTAGTGGTTCAACAATTGAAAACGGTTTGATTACCGTAAAACCTAATGTTAAATTCAAAGAGGTTTTAAAGAAAGTAGCAACTGATGCAAATGTAATTAAAGATGCAACTTGTGATTTTACAGCAACAGGAACTGTTACACTTACTGAAAGAATATTACAACCAGAAGAATTTCAAGTAAATCTAGAATTTTGTAAGAAAGATTTTAGAAGTGATTGGGAAGCAATTCAAATGGGATATTCTGCATACGATAATTTACCACCTGCATTTTCTGATTTTATTATTGGACACGCAGCAGGATTGGTAGCTGAAAAAACTGAAAATAATATTTGGTCAGGGCAAACAGGAAACGCTGGTGAATTTGATGGATTCTACTACCTAGCTACTGCTGGTGGTTCAGGGTGTGTTGCAGTTAGTGGTTCACCTTTGACTGCTTCAAACATCATTGATGAAATGGGTAAAGTAGTAGATGCTATACCTTCAGGTGTTTATGGTAAAGAAGACTTATACATCTATGTTTCAAGAAAAGCAGCTAAATTATATGTGAGAGCCTTAGGCGGTTTTGGTGCTAATGGCTTAGGTGCTGCTGGTGTTAATTCACAAGGAACACAATGGTGGAACAATGGCGCACTTTCTTATGATGGTGTTAAAGTTGTTATTGGTGCTGGTTTACCAGATGATTCAATGATGGCAGCGCAAAAATCTAACTTATACTTTGGTACTGGATTATTAAGCGACCATAACGAAGTTAAACTTCTAGATATGGGTGATCTTGACGGAAGCCAGAACGTTAGATTGGTAATGAGATTTACAGCAGGTGTACAAATAGGAATTACATCAGATGTAGTTATATACGCCTAATTAACTAATTAATAACAAGGGGGTGTGATTCCCCCTTAATTTAAAATTTAAGATTATGGCTTGCGATTTAACAAAAGGAAGAAAAGTACCCTGTAAAGATGTAATAGGTGGTTTAGTAAGGGCTTGGTTTGTAGATTTTGGTGATTTAGGAACAGTAACAGAATCTGCTGACCAAATTACTGATATGACTGGAACTTTTACAGCATTTCAATATGACTTACACGGTGCAAATTCTTTTGAACAAACTATAACCAGTTCTAGAGAGAACGGAACAACATTCTTTGAACAAAGTATTAGTTTACAATTTCCTAAACTATCTAAAGAAGATAACGCTGAATTAAAGCTAATGGCTTTTAACAGACCACATATCTGTTTAGAAGATAGAAACGGTAATTTTATGCAGTTTGGATTAGTACACGGATGCGAAGTTACTGGTGGTACTATTGTATCAGGTGCAGCATTTGGTGATTTATCTGGATATACATTGACTTTTACAGCACAGGAAGCTAAACCTGCTAACTTTATACAAAGTGCAACTTCTGCTGACCCATATGCAGGAATGACAAGTGCAACGGTTACAGTTACAGTAGGAACAAATAGCTAAAAGATACACTTCATCACGAGTGTGATTCATAAATATATAGTTGATTGTGGAGGGTGAGTTTTATAGCTCACCTTCTTTTTTTAAAAAATATGCAGATACTAACTAAAACAGGCACAAGAAACATTAACTTTATACCACGTGAAGCTATAAGTGGTGCAAAGGTTTATAAGTTAGTTATAAAATCAGAAGGACAAAACAAAGTGATATTAACAGACAACGCAGCAACCTTTACGGAATTGGATTATTATTTTCAGTATAGCACAACACAAGCATTAGAAGAAAACAACTATTATACAATTACCATTACAAATACTACGGATGGAATTGTTATATTTAAAGATAAAATGTATTGTACAGATCAAACACTAAGTGATTATGAAATTAGCAATGGTGTTTATATAGAACAAAGTACAGGAAACAACGAATTTGTATATTATGGATAATTTACATTTAATACAGTTAAATCAATATGAAAGGCCTGCTATTACAGAAGAACGCAATAGGGATTGGGTAGGAATAGGTGATGACAATGATTATTACCAAAACTTAATTGATGCGTATATGGATAGCACAACAAACCAAGCTGTAATAAATGGTATTGTTAATATGATATACGGTAAAGGTTTAGATGCTACAGATAGCAACGAAAAGCCTGAAGAATATGCACAAATGAAGCAGCTGCTTACACCAACGTGTATGCGAAAGGTTTGTAATGATTTAAAGTTATTAGGTGAGGCAGCTATTCAGGTTTCATATAAAGGCAATAAAATAGGTTCACTTACACACTTCCCACGTGAAACGTTACGAGCTGAAAAGATGGATGCTAATGGTGATATTAAGAATTATTACTATGCACCTGATTGGAATAAAGTTACAAGAAACACAAAACTAACTAAATTTCCTGTTTTTGGTAGTGGTGCTAAAAATGAGATTTACATTATAAAAAGATTTGTAAGTGGTTACTATTATTACTCACCAGCAGATTATCAGATTAGCTATGCAGTATTAGAAAAGGAGATTGCAGATTTTTTAATAAATGATGCTCAATGTAGTTTTTCAGGTACTAAAGTAATAAACTTTAATGGTGGTATTCCAGACAGAACAAAGCAATTAGAAATTAAAGACCAAGTAATGGGCAAGCTAACTGGTTCTTATGGTGAAAAGGTTATAGTTGCATTTAACAACAGTGTAGAACAAAAATGTACTATTGATGATATACCATTAGCAGATGCACCTCAACACTATGAATACTTAGCTCCAGAATGTGCTTCTAAGATTATGGTTACGCA
>FUFK010041484.1_pt1 | contig 21108 bp, 20 predicted proteins | sample 1021851 | NCBI WGS metagenome assembly FUFK01 (sample SAMEA51879418, study PRJEB19060) | metagenome
GGGCACTCGGGATGGCTCAAATCCCTTTTGAATAAACGCGCTAATTGGTAGGCGATAAAATATTGCACCATTTTCCATAATAGCATGAAAAAGTATAGCCCTTCCAGTAAGAGCTGATAAGCCAAAGATAATACAGTCTTCAACTTCGCCATGATGTTTTTGTAAATCATAAAGATACTCCTTTTTTATTTGTGCATAAGTCGGTGGTATGTTCGCATTTAAATATGCCATAAATTATTCCTCTAAACATTTTCTTGTATAAAGTTTTTTAATTTCTGGAAAATACACATAATTAAAATTTAATTCAACTGCGTCAAACATTGTTTTTTTTACGTCTAATATATCATTTACTAAAGGTTGACCGGCTAAATTAAAAGATGTGTTTAGTAATATAGGTATGTTTGTTTTTTTATAGAACTCTTCAATTAATTTATAATAATGAAAGTTTTCTGATTGTTTTAAAGTTTGTATTCTACAAGTATTATCTACATGTGTGATACCCGGTACATTTGATTTTAACACATTAAATACATAAGACATAAAAGGCGTGTCTTCTTTTGACTTTAAATTAAACCACTCATTTCGATACTCATATAAAATTGTGCCTGCACAAGGTCTAAACCATTCTCTACCTTTTAATAAATTTATTTTTTCTTTTGCAAAAGGATCTCGTGGATCATATAAAAATGATCTGTTTCCCAAAGCTCTTTTTCCTAATTCATTTCTTCCTTGATAAATAGCTACTATATTTTTTTCACATATTAATTGAGCTACATCTTTGGGTTCTATTAAATATCCTGTGTTTTTATTTAATAGATTATAATTAGGAAAATCACCTAAATATAAATTTCTTATTTTTTTAAAATTATTATTTGAATACCATAAAGCTGCTCCCATGGATAAACCACTATCATCAGCAAAAGGATCAACATAAAGATTTGAACAAACATCTAATATTTTAGAATTTAAAACAGTGTTTTGAAAAACACCACCTGATACACATAAATTTCTTTGTTTACTTTTTACAATATTTTTTACATAATTTAAAACTACTCTTTCTAATTCTTTTTGTATTTTAAAACTTAAATAAGTTTGACTAAACTTAAAACCACACAGACTATTTGATAAGTTTTGTTGAACTGCTTGAAAGTGATTAAATTTTTTAATAAAATAATGTTGATCTGAAGTGTATGAAGTAAAAGGATCTTCATAACATGAACGTGCCATTATAGATCCTTCTTCCTTATACTTTAATCTATTTTTAAATATTTCAAAAAAATTACCTAAACTAATTGTATTTATATAAAAATTTTTTCCTTCAACTCGTTCATTATTTAATACGTTGAATACTTTAAATATCTTTTTAACTTTATTTTTATTAAAATAATACAAAGAAACTATTTCGGTTTCTCCGTTTTGTTTTCTATCTCCATTACCATCTATAATTAATGCGTAAGATTTTTTAAAACCTGAGTTAAAATAAGCTGTACATGCATGAAAGAAATGATGTTTTTTTTCATAATTAAATTTTTTAAATTTAATATTAAAATTATTTAAAATGTGTTTTACATTTTCCTCGGTATCTTTATTTAAAAATTTACCAGGGTAGCTATATACAAAAATAACATTATCAAATGTTTCATTTTTATATTTATATAATAATATTTCCCACTTATTACTTTTTTTAATTTTATCTAATCTTTCAGCTTCTTGAAAATATACTATAACATTATCATTTATTTCACATATAGATGCATTGTGAGAGTTTTGTATAGCTAATACTCTAGACATCTGAGCTCCACCAGAAAATTATTGTTTTTCTATCATTATCTGAAACTCTATTGACTCCATGATAAATAGTTTGACCATTAAAAAAAGTTAACATACCTTTTTTAGGTTTTATTTTAATTTTTTCTTCTTTAGTTATAAACTCTCCACCTCCAAAATTATCATTTAAATACAAAAGACTATTGTAAATTATATGTTTTCTTTGAGGTGAATTATGAATATGCAAAGGGGCTATAGAATTAACATGGTGATTTTGTATTTCAGCACTGTCTATTTTTAAATTTAAATTAAATCTTTTATTGATGTAATCGGTAACTTTTTGAACAATAGGATCATCAGTTATGTTTACAATTCTTTCTGACCAAGGAATTATATTTTTTGTGTATCCAATATTTTTTATTTTATTAAAATATTCATCGCATTTTTTTTCTGACAGAAAATTTTCTTGAACAAACACAGTATCCCTATCTGATTTAATTTCTTTCATGCTATTTTTCCCATAGCGATAAACTTAAAACAATTCTCTCTCTAGATGAAAAAGAATGATGTAGTATATTTTTTGGAACAAATAACACATCACCTGGATTTATTTGTAAATCAGTATTATTTATGTGATAATACGTAATATTTTTTATACCTAATATAAGCACGTTTTCAGAATCTTTGTGAGCTCGTCCAACTTCTCCTTTTAAGGAATAAAAAAAATCTAAACTACCCGTATTAAATAAATCTTTTAAATGAGTTGTTACATAATTTAAATATGTTTTAAATATAGGTATAGAATTTAATTCCATTATTTGACCCACGAATATTTTTTTTTGTGAAAAATTTAAATGATTATACTGTGCAAATAATGAAAACATCATATTAAAATCAAAGTCTAATTTAAAAGATTGTAATCTAATAGCTTTTTTTATTAATAGATATTTATTATTTTTGTGAGCACGTTTTATTTTTTTAAACATTATTTAATGCTGCCCCAATTAAGACCTGATTCATAATCTACTTTGTTAGGTATTTTTAAATCAACTGCATTTTCCATAATATCTTTTATTTTTGCAGCTTCTAGATCATTGACAACAGATATATCTAACTCATCATGAACCTGTATGTGTGGTATTATTCCTTCTTTGTATAATTCTAACATGGCTTTTTTAGTCATATCAGCGGCTGATCCTTGTATTAATTTATTTAATGCTTTGTATGTAAATGCTCTACGTGTAGGATTGTTATGCCAATAATTTTTTTTAGGATTACCATCTTTATCTTTTAAAATATTATCTTCATCATCTTTTAAATATGGTCCCATCTTTTGTAGATCCTGCATACGCTCTTCATCTTCTGGTGGTATATACTTACCCCAATCCGAACCTCTAAGTATAGGTTCATATTTAGGAAACCTACATTTTCTATCTAATAAAGTTTTTATCTGTCCTTTTTTAGAAGCAGCTTTCATAACTTCATTCATCAATTGTTTTACAAATGGAACTTTACTATGATACTTGTCAAATAGTTCTTCAGCTTTAAATTTGGACACCCCTAACTCTGCTTGAAGTTTAGCTTTACCCATACCATAAAAAAGACCCAAATTGATCACCTTTGCTTGTGAACGTGGTATTTCTGCCATTTCTGCTACGATTTTGTGAAAGTCGGTCGAAGGGTCGGTGTCATATGAATCTGCAATTGTATTTACTGAAGGTAAACCATAGCGTAATGCATAGTGTGCAACAAGTCTTGGTTCTTGTTGCGAGTAGTCAAAACAACCCCACTTCATACCTTCTTCAGGTATAAATAAACTTCTTATCATTGGACCTAAAATTTTATCACGCGCAGGTATTTGTTGTAGGTTTGGATTAGCATAACTAAATCTACCTGTAATAGTTCCTCCATCATCAGATCTAATTTGATTTATCTCTGCATGAATTCTACCTTTGTGTTCATGTTTTAATATTGTATCAATAAATGTTGTNTTTATTTTATTAATCTTTCTTGCTTCAGCTATNNTTTGTATGATAGGATGTGTATGATTGGAAAGGAAATTTTTAGTAAATGAAGGCTCATTGGATTTTGCAGTACGTTCGTAAGATAGGTTTAGTTTTTGGAAAACTTTTTCAATCGATCTTGCTGCCCATATTTGAATATCTTCTCCTGTTTCTTTTTGAACTTGTCGCAATAACGATTGCTCTTGTGCAATTAACTCCGCGCGCAAGTTATAAGCTCTTTCAGTATCTACGCGAACGCCTAAAAAACGCATATCAACGAGACAAGGAAAAAGATCCGTTTCTAGATTAAAAATATTTTCTAAATCATTTTCAATCATTAATTTTTTTACATGTTGCCAAAGTTTAAAAGTTAACTCTGCATCTTTTTCTGCATATGCTCCTACTTCTTGTGCAGGTAATCTCCACATATCAGCCTTGGCATCTAATCCTCTTGATTTAGCAGCCTCATTAAGAGCTCTTTCATTTTTACCTTCGTTTAAAAAATGCCAAGACAAAGTATTTAGTGTGTATGAAAATCTGTTTTCATCTAATAAAGAGGACGCAATCATTGTATCTACTATTAAACCATTGATATTTAAGCCTAAACTACGTATCCAACATACGTCGTACATGGCGTTATGAAATATTTTTGTAGCTGGACATTCAAGAACATCTTTAAACCACTCTAAAGTACGTTTACGATCCATGTTAGGACCCTCTCCATGAGCTATTGGAAAATACCATTTATCATTATAAGTAGCTACAGATACACCAACAACCTCTCCATTACCTATAACTGCACCTGATCCTTTAGATTTTAAATCCGGATCTCTTGTTTCTAAGTCAATTGCAATCTCATCATAAGATCTTAAATCAGGATATTCTGTAGGTTGAACCCATTCTGTTTGAGGTAAGATCATTTATTATCTTTCATTTTTTTTATTTCTAACTCACAATAATGAATTATTTTTTCTAAATCTTTTATCCCATCTTTCATTTTATATCGGCAGGCGTATTTTATTACATTACCTTGAAAAAAATTTAATTCATTTTTTGATATAAATTCAAAGGGTTGAATTTTATATTTCTTATAATGCTTTGGTCCTTTGTATTGTGGAAAAGCTACATTAAAATCCTCTTTCATCATAGTTCATACTCCTTTAATTTCTTTTTAGCTTTTAATTTATATAGATTATTTCGTGCTCTCGTAATACCCACATACCACACTCTATGCTCCTCATCTTGTTTGTCAACACTTAATCTTATTCCTTGTTGAACTTTACGACCTTGATGTAAAGAAAGTATTACGTTGTCTTCTTCACCACCTTTTATAGCATGAATTGTTGATAACCATATACGTGCTTTTTCTTTTAAATTTTCTTTTGATGCTATTAAATTTCTTAAATATAAAATTTCTTTTTGATCTGCTACAAACTTATCATACCAAGGGACTTTAATATCCCAGTTACCTGTAGGTATATAATCTTTAACTGCATTTATTTCTTTTTCATTTAATATTTCATCCATTGTCCATTTTGTATAAGCTGCTGCAGCTTCGTACATACCTACTTTAAAACTTTTACCTTTATTACTTTGATAATAAAAATTTTTATTTTTTAAATCTTTCATAATATCTAATAAATTACTTTTAGTTCTTGTAAGAATTAACCACTTACCTACAGATAAATCTACTTGATGCAAATCCGAAATGTATTTGGATTCTCCTCTTACTTTTCTAGGTAAATAATTTTTATGTTTCCTGATGCCTGATATACGACTCACTGGTATAGTCGACTGTTCTTGAACAGCTTTTGATATACGTTTTGAGTATCTTAAAACTATTTCTTTTGCAGGTTCTTTTATAAATCTGTTAACATCAGCTCCTGCCCAGGCATAAATAGCTTGGTCATCATCACCAGCTAAATAAATTTGATCACAGTGTTCTTTTAATTTATCGTAAAGTTTCCATTGCAAAGGNGATANATCCTGTGCTTCATCAATAAATATAGCNTTAAATTTTGGTATTTTATCAGANTTTAATACTTCCATTATTATATCATTAAAATCTAAAAGATTATTTTTAGCNTTATATANTAATAAATTTCTATTAATATGATTTAACGTATCAAATTCTATTTCTNTTTTATCATGNTCGTTAAGATCAAATTCNTGTCGTATACTAATATCTTTATTAATAGCTCTTTGTATCATTTGAAAATATGGATTATTACAAGTTAAAAANTGTGTTTCTTCTTCATTATATTTATCNGTAAATGAAACACGTACATTTAATTTTTTACCAAGATCTTCGTAATGATAGGGTTGTATAATATCCTCCTCGTTTAATCCTAATAAGTGATAACAAAANGCATGNATAGTTTGAAANTATGGAACTNTTTTTTCNGANACACCTATTCTTTCTCTAGCTTCTTGTGCAGCTTTTTTAGTNAAAGCAAANTANCCTATNTTNTGTANTGGCACACCTTTNCGTTGATATGCNTTTACACGTCTAATTAATCTAAACGTTTTACCTGTNCCAGGTGGACCNTAAATTTTATTGATCTTTTCCATTTAATTTTTTAAATCCATCTGCTAATGATCCAGTCCAACCAAAATATCCATGATGCGTAGTTTGNCCATCTACAATACCATAAAATTTAAAACCAGATTTTTTAATTAAATTACAAAAATTAACATCTTCACCCCACCATGTTCCATCTTTACCAAGAGTTGTATCCCAAAAATTATAAAAATATGAATTTGCTTTTTCAGATATAATTTCTTTTTGTTTTATTTTAAGATTAGGATTATCTTTAATTAATTTTTCGTAAACACTTCTGTGAATTAAAGTTAAACCTGCAGGTCCCATTTTTAACTCTACAATTCCTTTTTCATCTATTTGAATATTTAAAGGATCATNAAATTCTACAGAAAATTTTACCACTTGATCTTGTGTTTTTTTTCTGTANGGCACACAAATAGCNTCTTTTTTTGCTAGTATCATACGCCCAACTACATCAGGTTCAAATTCTAAATCAGCATCTATAAATAATTGATAATCAAAACCTGATTCTAAAAATAATGCTGTTAATACATTTCGTCCATAACTTACNTAAGGACACTTAAATGTNCCTATCTCTGCTTTTATTTTTGCTAACGTAAATTTGTTAAATAATTTTACTAGCGATAAACATGTTGGTACTTGCATTGTATCATAAGCAGGTAAAGATACAAATACACTTGGAACTTTTTCCGTCATACTATATTCTCCTTATCTTCTATTTCTATTATTTCTTCTGGTACTTCTTCTTTTTCTAAANCTTCCTTAGGAAGTTTTAAAACTCGTAATGGTGGAAATGATTCTTCGTTATCACCTTTTGGAAATCTTTTTTGACAATCAAACTCACCTTTAAAATATTGTTTNACCATTGTAGCTGTTCGTGCTCGCTCTTGATTCCAATCACCTCGTTTTAATTCATCATAAAATTTATCGTATATAAAATAAAAATATTGATCTTCATGCAAAACAGAGCCACTTTTAAATGCAGCGTATGTCCCAGCTTTAGGTCCATTAACATAATTAAATAATTCTTTTTTCAACATATCAATAGGATTTGTCCCTGCTGGTGGTTGTATTGTTTCCATTGTTGCCCACAATCCATTTAATATGTTTTGATATTCTTTTTCTTTTATACTTGGTGGATATGTAGTTGTATGATCTGCAATCAAACTACGCATCTGTTTCATTTCATTAAATTGTTTTATACTTTTTGCATGCACTTGAACTATCTTATCTGCAGCTACCTCTACGTTAAAAAAATATTCATGATCAGGTTTATACATTATTCTAATTAAACCTGATACTGATGGCCACTGCGAATCAAAGTGACCACCAATACCAAATTTTCTCTTAAGACATGTTCCCCTCGCGCAATAAGATGAAATAGGTAAATCATTGCATTTAAAACCGGCAGTATCTTTTTTCCAATATTTAATTTTTTCTTCTACTTTAGAATCTCCCCATACGTCATCATAAACAATATATGCCCTCGCTGCTTCTAAAACTTTTTTACCCCAGTTTTCACTAAATTTTTTTTTAGCAAACACCATGTAGTTATATAAAAATCTGTCCCTTTCATCCTTTAGTTTGTTGCCTGATTCCTGTATCTCTTTGCATATCATCTGTAAACAAGGAGGGCCATCAGCAAACTCCTCAGGTCCGCCTGTTAAAACTTCTTTTATTTTTTTATTACTAACATCTTGTAAACTATCTTTTGTTTGTAAATTTAAACTGACGACTTTTAAAAAATATTCTAAATCCATTTTAGTTCCATCAGGTTTATAAGCTTTTCTTTCATCACCATTAAAATAAGGAAGATTAATAAAACTACCGGTGGTTCTTTCACCGTTTTGATTTTTACCTAACGTTGTTTGTTTTGGAAATATCTCTGTCTTNGCTGGTAATCCAAATAAAAATAATAAGTTAGATANNAACTCTCTAATTAAAGATGCAGGTACTTTTTCTTTTGTAAATACATAAATATGAAGTCCACCACTTTTAGATTCNATAGGAATTACNGGTAAACTTTTTTTGTCAATAACTTTTAAATATTTTTGTAAATCAAATTTTTCATAATCATCNGGGTCAATATCAATGGCCCCAAANCTAGCCATACTTTCATCNTCACATGCTTGTAANCCTATTGATTTTCTTCCTTGTAAATGATCTTCGTAATCTTTTGTAGTAATTGGACGTTTAGCCCAACCATAATCTCCAGGGTCAAANTTTAGTTTATTTGTTTTAGGATCTANATATCCATTCTTAACATTACAGAAACCAAAGTCTCTTTTTAATCCGCTAAAATATTTTTCAAAATCTTTCATAATAAATCAGGGCGCTTCTACTCTCGCTTCGGCGCCCTGCTCGCAAGTGTACTTAACAAGTACTCGGTTATACAATGTCTCCAGTATTTTTTGGTGCTTCGTATTTTGGTTTAGCTGCACCTTTAGATACTGATTGTTGAAGTTGTTGTGCTACTTCATATAGTTCAGCATCTTCTTTTTTACTGACATCAAGATTTCTAACTCTTGATGGTTTGTAGACATGCCAGCTTTTACTACCGGCTGTTTTACCCACAGTTTTTAAATTATAAACTGCTGAGTATGCAGCTGGATTAAAAGAACCCTCTGCATCTGAGAATCTAAGATTCTTAATCAGATTGTTTAGTTCTCTTGCTGGTGTAAGATTAGAAGATCTCATAGCAATTACTGCAGGTCTTGTTTCTCCATCTACTAATGCTAGTACATAGAAGTATGCAGTTTTTTCTACATAGTTACCATTTGGTAATCTGTATCTTCCATTTCTTTCTTCAACAGCATCTGCTGGAATATCTAAATGCGTTCCAACTGGAGCAGAAGCACTATCGCCTCTCTCCTGCCATTCTGGATATCTGGTTTGTGAATGTGCTATAATAACATTCATACCTTGATTACCATCAATAAGTTGCGTGAAGCCTGCTGCATATATCATGCCTGGTTTAGCTCCTTCAACATATTTAGGATCTCTTTCATTACATTCTGGTGAAAGTTGATGAAGAATTTTTAAGATCGGAGTTGATACATCATCCGATTTAATTTCTTCAGTTCCTTTACCACCATCTGCTCTGAGATTAATAGTTGCAAGTGATCCTGCACTATTCTTTTTTACTACTTCTTTTTCCATATATATTTACTCCTTTAATGTTTAGTAGTTTGTTAGTTTAATTTTTGGTTTTTATTTCCGTTTGATTTCCTTCAAACGTGTTAAACAACTCTGCAGGTATGCTCCCACCTCTTTGATGAAAGTCCCGCAAAGTTGTTCTAAGGGTTCCAGCATGAACTGCAATTTTCCGATCGGGTTCATAGCCTTGTCCTCTTGCAAGTAGAGCATATTGCTCTGCCTTGTTATCTTCGTTAAGACCAAACTTAACTGTAATTTCATTTTTTACAATCGCGCCCAGTCCTTGTCTCCGAAGCCAGTCATGTGCCTCTTGTTTTTTAGCTGCAATAATTGAGACACCAAATACGTCTTTAACAGATATTTCTGATCCGTCTTTTAATTTTAATGTTTTAAGATTTAACTGATTCATAAGATCAGGAATAATAATATTAGAATAATATTTTTCTCTTTCTTTTAATTCTTTTAATTTTAACTCTTGATTAATAACTTCTTGTTTTATTTCTTGAAGAGTATTAATTTCGTTTGAGAGTTCGTCCGGGTTTAANTTTGACACCTGATTNGGTGCATCTTTTCTTANNTCNATNGTCATNTCTTTCTCCATATNTGTTTGTTAGTTTAATCATTAATAATAATATCGCACTTACCTATATAAAGATTTAAAAAGTTGTGTCAACTTATTTTTGATAAATATTTATTTCNATTGGNTAATAAGTTTTTTCTTGACGGTCCCANTTTAATAATTTGTATTTACCATTAGTTGTNTCTGAAACTAAAGAACATACTACACCTATNATAGCAGGGTCACCCGATAATAAAAGATAATCGTCTGNAGTNTAATTCTTTAGAAGCGTTCTAAGTTTCATAACTAAAGGNCCAGGTGAATGAATCATTTGTGAAAATTCTGGAAGTAATGACACAATTTCACCATATTTTTGTGCGCCTACAATATTGTATTTAGGCTCACCTTTGCTGGTTCCTGGTATGTCTTGTATTAAATAAACTTTGCTCATTGACTTTTTAACTTTCAAGTAATATATAACAATTAGAAAGTAAAAGTAAACATGAATTATAAATTTAAAACTAAGCCTTACGCGCATCAGTTAAGGGCTTTAGAACGTTCTTGGGATAGAGAATACTTTGCTTATTTCATGGAAATGGGTACAGGTAAATCTAAAGTATTAATTGATAATGCATCTATGCTTTACGATAAAGGTGAAATAAATGGCCTGTTATTAATAGCTCCTAAAGGTGTTTATAAAAATTGGTATAAGAATGAAATACCTACACATATGGTAGATCATATAGAAAAAAAGGTTGTTCTTTGGGAAACTTCTAATAACAGCGCTGAACAAATTAAAAAATTAAATAGTTTATTTTCAACCGGAACTGATTTTCATATTTTAATTATGAACGTAGAAGCTCTTTCATACCCAAAAGCTACAGAGTTTGCTAGACGTTTTTTAGATTCTCATAAAGCTATGATGGCAATCGATGAATCTACAACAATAAAAACACCTACAGCAAATAGAACTAAAAATATTTTAAAATTAAAATCTTTAACTAAATATAGAAGAATATTAACAGGNTCACCGATAACTAATTCACCACTAGATTTATATACCCAGGCTGCTTTTTTAGATAGTTATCTTTTAGGTTTTGACTCTTTCTGGGCGTATCGTGCTCACTATTGTGTAATGAAAACTATGAATTTAGGATCTAGAACTGTGTCCGTACCTGTGGGTCCTAATAAAAGAAATTTACCTGAACTAGAAGAAAAAATAAAAAAGTTTAGTGAACGTGTTTTAAAAGACGATTGTTTAGATCTTCCTAAAAAAACTTATGTTACTAGNGAAATAGATCTTACAGGTATTCAAAGAAAATTATATAATGAAATGAGAAAATATGCTTTATCACAATTAGATGGAAAAGTTTGTTCAACTTCTACAGTAATGGTGCAGCTGTTAAGATTGCATCAAATATCTTGTGGTTATCATGCAAATGATGATGGAACAGTACAAGAGTTACCATGTAATAGACTTACAGAGTTAATGGATATTTTATGGGAGCTATCAGGTAAAGCCGTTATATGGTCTTATTATCAAAAAGATGTTGAAAGAATTATACAAGAAATAAAAAAACAATTTGGAGAAGAATCTGTTGTTGATTATTATGGTTTAACTCCTCAAGATGAGAGACAACAAAATATAGAAAAATTTCAAAATAATCCTAAATGTAGATTTTTTGTGGGTACAACTCAAACAGGTGGTTATGGTATTACTCTTACCTCTGCTAGCACTATGATATATTATTCTAATGGTTATGATTTAGAAAAAAGATTACAATCAGAAGCTCGTATTGATCGTATTGGTCAAACTAAACCNATGACTTACATTGATCTAGTTGCAGANGATACAATAGATAATAAAGTTCAAAAAGCTTTACGAACTAAAATGAATATAGCTAGTGATGTTATGGGTGAAGAACTTAAACAATGGATATAAGCCATTCAATTAAAACTAGTGACACAGCCCCCACCGTGCCCAATAATACCCAATAGATCTTGTCTATCTTGCCGCCCAATTCATGAATTCCTTTGTGCATATGCACAATATCTTTTTTAACACCTTTAATGTGTCCATAAAGCGATACAATGTGTTCTCTAGTAGTTTTAGGTTCTATTGCCATTATGTTATCAATCCTCTTTGACGTAATCTTATTAATTGTTCTTCGGGTGATAATAAAGATTGTTCTATTGGTGTCAATCCTTGTTGTGTCATAGAATTACCCGCATCTTTTATTTGTGCCATTTGTATTACGTCTGGATTAGGGTTAGCATTTGTTACTATTTGAGGCAAAGGTGGTGTTGGTATATCAGGTATTAAATAATTTTCTAAATTTAAAGGAGCTGATGATTCTACGATTCCTCCATCTTCAAAATTAGGTATTTCTTGTGTAAATAATAATGGTGAGTCCAATGATACATTTCTCATATCAGATACCATTCTTCTTAAAATAGGTCGTGCTACTACATAGGGATTTACTCCACCAAGATTTCTAGCTATTTCTCTAAATCTTTCTTCAATATCCTCTGATGGAAAGTATGGATTAAATCTACCTGTTCTTAAATCGTAAAAACTTCTGTCTGAAATTTGTCTTTCAGTAAATTGAGTATATAACTCATTAGTTCCTACACCTAAAGTTTCTGCTGCATTAATATCTTTTTTAATGTTTTGCATAACATTAAATCTTGAATTATTAGATTTTGCAAATCTAGTTATGATGTCGTTTACCTCTACCGGTCCACCTTTTAACAATCCAAAAAAACCACCTGTAAATTCTCTTCTAGCCTCCCTAATACCTCTTTGATAATTAGCTATTTTAAATCCCATTGATTTTAATGGATCTACTTTGATAGGACGTAATCCCATAAACCCTGCTATTTCAGGACCAACATCTAATATATCTCCTCTTTTTGTTGGAGTCTCTGTAGCTGCTTGAACTAATCTAATGTATTGTTTGTATGATGGCGCCAGTGCATTTCCTAAATGCAAAAATCTAATTGCAGCTTTATCGCCTGCTGATGTTTGCTCCGTATATAATTGTCTACCATCTGCAGTTCTACCACCTCTTATAATTAAATCTGCTGTTGCCTCTGTCCAAATAGATTCAGCAATAAATGGATTCATTATTTCTGCGCTAGCTTCTGTAACACCATTTACAAAACCTGTAAGCAGTTGTTCTTCTGTTTGTTCACCTTCTTGTATTTGATTAACCACAGTTCTTAATGGTCTACTAATAATGTCATACGCATTACTGTGACTAAAGTCTATGTATCTTAATTCACCATCCTCATCTTTGATAGGTATCAATGTAGAATTTTTTGACCACTCAGGTACGAATCTTCTTAATGCATCCATTTCATCTTGTGTTACATCATATAAAGCCATGGCTCCTTCAGTTAAAGCTACTGGTATGCCCGTAGTAAATGTAGCCATACCTAATAATCTTGTAAGACCTGTTTTATATGTGCCTGTATTTCTAGCATTATTTGCAACTACTCTTTCTGTTCCATCTTCTAATACTTCTGTAACAGTTAAGCCTATATTACTTCCTTTAATTCTAACACCTGGAGCTGGTATATGTTTCATTTCCTTTAGACCTTGTTCAACAATGTTTGTAGTTGTTCTAATCATTTCAGATGGAAACGACATAAAATTACCAATAGGTAATAGTCTTGCTGTTCTTACGGCAGAACCAACAAAAGCATAATTAGGTACAGTATTTTTAACTATATTAGCTGCTTCTGTTTTTAATGCAAAGTCATCTAAAAACTCATCGTAAGTTCCTTTAAATCCATTTTGTCTTGCTCTTTGAAATTTTATATTTAACTCTGACTCTGGTAATTTAATTACACTTCGATCAATGGGTCTACCATTAGCTCTATAATTTTTTAATCTTTTTAATTCTACCACATAGTTTGCAATCTTAAATGTATCATCTTCTGCAACATATTTACCTTGAAAAAAGTCTCTTAGCTTTCTCATTTTATTCATAAAAGGACTGACTGTAGTATCTATGTTTGCAACTTGTTGACCTAATCGCACATCTGTTAATAAAGCTTTTAAATCTGATATTTGTACCTGTGAGTTTACAACACCTAATTCTAATAACTCTCTGTACGCAGCCTGAGCTTTAGCACTAGGTGCGCCAGCTTTTAATAAACCTGATACTTCAATACCTTCTGCAAATGCACTTTTGTAAAACTCTGTATCAAATAAAGTACCATTAGCTCCTGCAAAACCAAATGCACTAAACATATTACGTAAGTGTGTAGGTATAGAGAACACAGTTTTTGCTAATTGTGATATTCCTTTCGGAAATAATAATAAATTTCTATACATCCAACTAACAACAGCTTCAGCTCCTTCTTTACCTTCACCTCTTACAAAACCTTGAAGGCCCCCTGCTATGTTGTTTGCATTTTTTAAAGCTTCTGCTATTTCAACTGTTGTGTATTTACCTGCCGCAGGATTTATAAACTTACCTGATCCAGGTAGTTCTTTTACAATATCATCTACCGGCACCATTCTTATACCTGTAGTATTAGATCTTAATGCTTGTTCACCTGCTTCTTCACTAGCCCAAAAAAAACCTCTACCCCCTGCTTTTTGTATCTCATCGTTTTTTGCAACCACACTGGATAAATAAGCTGTTGTTCTTGCAACAGAAGATAAATTTGTAATTGCATTGTAGATAGAATATCTTGGGTCTGTTACTTCACCAAGTAAATCTCTAATTTCTTTTGGAGGTAATGCAGTGTCATCAATAACTTGTTTTACAAAATCTGCACCTGGTCTGCCTTCCATAGTCTTATTTATATAGTCGTTAAAACCAAGAGCTTTAGGTTTACCTTTATTTCTAACTGCATTTAATAAACTTTCAACTTGTACTTTTGCTTCTCTAAAATATTTATCACTAGTTGCTACATCAAAACCTGTATCACCAGCTTCTTTTGCTATCTGTTCTCTAAAAAATCTTATAGCTGATTCTTTAGCCTCATCAGTAGGTGTGTATCTATTAAAAAGTGTAAAAAAACCTTTTCGTGGTTCTTCAAATATTCTATATGTGCCACCTATCCAATTAGTAACTCTGTCTTTTAATAGTGTTTGTAAATCAGAAACACCTTTATTTAATTTAGCCCCTGAAGCGTTTGCATCTAATATGTCTATTAGTTTTACAAACTCTTCTCTAGCATTATTGATACCACCAATTAAGTTACCTTTGCTTTCTGCAGATACATTTAAATTATCAAATTGATCAATTAAATCATCTAATGCATCTTTGTTTAAAGGTTTTCTAATATCACCGCTAAATAAAGACTCATTTAATCCAGTTAAAAATTTTGTTTTTTCTGCTTTACCTGCTTTACCAATAAGATTTTCTGCATCTGGATAAAAACTATCTACTTCTTTAGTAATGTTATCTACAATCTCTTTTGCTCTATTTTGATCAGAGGCTTGTAATGCTTGTTTAACATTTTCTTCATCAAACAATTCTTTTGTTAATCCTCCTCTAGGACTGAAAGGGGCTCTAACATATTTGTCTAACCACCTTGCAAATCTAGAGTCGCTGTAAGCTAGGTCTTTGCCTCTTGATGCTAGAAGCTTGGCGCTTTTACCCACACCATAAACAAACGGTGTAAATGCAATAGACTCAGCTCCAAACTTTAATCTATTAACTAATTTTCTAGCAGCATCCTCTCTACCATAAGCTTCATCCCTATCCAATTGTGTAGGTCCACCTTCAAACATATCACCAAACGTTCCTATTTTTTCAACGTCAGCAACAAAAGCTTCACCAGCTGCCCCACCCATAATACCCACAGCAAATCTTGGATACTTTGCTTTTGTATTTAATTCTTTTGCTTTATCTAAAGCACTGCTTAACTTAGCTCTGTCTGCTTTATTTTTAAAACTAGCAAAAGCATTTGTACGTTTAGCTCGTATTGCTCTTGCTGTCATGTTTCTTGCAAGTTTATTAGCTGCTTTAAATCCTATTGTACCTGGAACTCCTACTTGAATTAATGCTTCAGTAAGTCTTCCTATTCCATTTTGTTCTGCTACTTCTTCAAATGGATTTAAATTATCAAAAAATTTGTCTACATCTGCTGCAAGATTTGTATCTGCACCAAGATCAATAAGTTCTGCTGCTAATGAAAAAACTCCTTCTGGTACTTTAATTATACCTGAAGCAATACCTGCTGCTACAGATGTATACCATGAGGTATCGTTGTCTTGTTCTGTTTTTGTTAGTGGTAGAAATTCTTCTGCCATTTATCCTCCTACGCTCCGCCAAAAGGATCAAATGTTTCTTTGTCTTCTATTTTAAATGCCTCTTTGAAAGTTTGTTTGGGTTTAGTTTTTTGTCCAAATAGACCTGATTTAGGTTTAGGTTGTGCTGACACTTTTGCAGCCTCATCTGCTGCAGAGTCAAATGTATCTATATCAACTATTTCTACACCAAACCCTTCTGTAGTTTTTCTAATTCTTTTAAACTGTGCATCTTCAATGTCATAGTATACTTTACCTACGTTCTTTTTATTTTTAAAAGTTTTAGACTCAATGTCTCCATGTCTGTCACCACCAACTAGACCAGCAAAGTTTTTACCAAAAACATTTCTAGCTTTAGTTTNTAAACCAGACTTTTCATAATTATCTCTGTNTGTAGCTAAAGTTCTATCATATTCATATAACTCTAAGTATTGTGGAAGTAGATTAACACCACCTTCCATTTCAGCTAGATCTCTTTTTAATTGTCTCTCAGCCATGCTTTCGCCCAACTGAATACCAGCTAGCTTTCTAGCTTCTTCTCGTTCTCGTGCAGCTTTTCTACTAGCTAAAAGATTAGAAACAGGATCCTTAGCTGCAGCAACTACGTTTCTTATGAATCCGCCCGGCAAAGCTGTATTAGCCAGAGATGGTCCATATGTTAATAAGAAATCTGTTAATGGATCTCCTTTTTTAACAGGTCCTAATCTTTCAGTTATTATTGCATCTGCTTCATCATAAACGTTACCTTTCTCTGCATAGTTTTGTCTAGGAGATACGTTTGACATAATACCAGTCATGGCCTCTCCACCTTTTCTAAACATTGGTCTTCTAAATACTTTCATTATGAAAATGCCCTATATATTCCTGCTAATGTAGCTCCTGCTGAAAGTGCGTTTTGCGCTGCACTTGGAACAACTTGTTGTCCTACATCTATTCTACCAGGATAACCAGATATTAAACTAGCAACTCCTGTACCTAATTGTGATGCAGCAGTTAATGGTTGTTGTAATTGTTGAATAGCTAATTGTTGTCTTGCTTGTAAATCTGCTTGATTAGCTGATTGTTGTAAACCACCTAAAGTGGTTAATCCAGAAATTTCTCCAGCTGCTAATTGTGGAGCTAATCTTGCAAGACCTGTTTGATTAACTAATGCTTGTTGCAATGCTGCTTGTGCTTGTTGAAATCCTTGTTGTTGTAACTGTGCTTGTAGTGCTGCTCGGTTCCTGTCGCTTGTTGCTTGGAACTCGGCTAATTGCACACCTTCTCTACCACCACCAAATGCACCAGCACCAATAGCTTTTGCTCTTAGTGAAGGCAAACCTTTTGCTGCTTGCACATCAAACTCTGCAAGTGTTGTATCAATTACATCTTGTTGATATGGTGATTTAAAACCTGAAACTAAACTTTGTAACTCAGCTCCTGTTTTTGGAGCAAGACCAGCTGCTGTTTGCAAGAAAGGTTGAAACCCTCCAAGACCACCTGCTTTACTTATAGCGTCTTGACTTAAAGCACCAAGACCGGCTACAAATTGTGGTCCATAAACTTGACTTAAATCAGCAGTCTTAAAACCACCAACTGCTTTTTGTAAATCATCTAAATATGTTTTACCCGCAGCTTCAATAAATGGTGCGGGTCTTGTTACTTGAGATACTGTTTCTACTGCCATTATACTACTCTGCTCTCCAATCTTTTCATAGTGTCATACATAAGTTGAGCACCTTTATCTATGTCTCCACCACCTGCTGCTCTTACAGCATCTGCGGTGAATACAAATTCATTATTTGATAACATCGCTGGAATATCATCTGCTTTTTCTTTTACACCAACTGGAGGTATAAATCCACCTGTTTCTCTTAAATCTAATTCTTTAACACCTTTAGGATTAATATTAATAGGTAAACCTTCAATACCTGCAGCCATTTCTACTTTATCTTCAGTGCCCATAGCATAACCTATACGTCCACCATTAGCTCTATATTCTGCTGTGTTCTCTTGTACAAACTGAAATACTTCCTCGTCTGTAGCATTAGGATTTAAATTTTTATATCCTCTTGATAGATATCCTTTTAATGATTCTGTATCAACCTCTGCATTTGGATCGCTTGTATCTAGTCCACCTGCTTCTGCTGCAGATATTGCAGCTGATCCTAATGATCCTATTGCAAATGCAGCTAGTGTGCCTTTACCTTTATCACTTAGACCTGGAATACCAGGAATGCCTGGTAAACTTAAATTTCCAAAAAAATTACGATATGTGCTGCCTGGTCCAAATCCAGCTGTGCCTTTAAACAAAGCTGGTGCATAGTATATTGCAGCTGCAGTTAGAGCAGCTTTACCTAGATCTGATTTAGCAACTTTCTTAACACCTTTGGCTACACCTTTGACGGCTTTGCCAACAGATTTAACAAGACTACCTAAACCGTATTGTGCTCTACCGCCATCAGCAAAATCAATTGGACCTTTTTCCATAGCGGCATCATATTCATCTTTATCGTAAGCAATTCTACCTGCTTCATCATAATCATAACCTAAATCCATTAGATCTTCTATTCGTTTAATATAATAATCAGGTCCAGCAACTTTTATGTTTTCTGGTTGAGGTCTTAAATCACCCTTCAATGTTATATCGGGTGCGCCTGCTGTGAATTCTTTTGCTTGTATAGTATCTGTTATTGCCATAATTTTGTNTAAATTTAGTTTATAGGGCAGGCGTACTTATCCTGAAATATCACACTTTATTTGATTTTTTTACTATCGTCAATAGCTGGTTTTAGGTTNTCNAAGAACCTACCACAGAANTGNTGNTCACCTANNTGNGTTATATANTCCATAATATATANATATACTTTNCCACCCATATCNGTCCATCTTTGACAAAAGCCAAANTCNTCACCAAAATAACGNTTNGTTTCAGGGTCGTGAATAGTGTCAAAAAAGTTGTAAAAGTTTGGTTTTTTAACTTCTTTACCATTAATATTAGTAGGCTGATATATTTGTAACTCAGGATAATGTTTTATCATTTTCTCTAATACACTTCTTTTAATTAACATACACCCTGTTGGAGCATGTGTTGCTTCTACAATACCTAATTTAGACTCAATATGATTTTGATCTTCTAACTTTATAGGAAAAGTATACCCAGGTCTTTTTAACTCATCTGCATTTTTAGCTTTATCTTTTTCTTGAAATATCTTGTCCCAATCTAATGACTTCATTGGGTATGGGCATGCAATAACATCCTTATCTGCTTTTAACATTGTTTCAATAGTTTGAAAATTAAAATCAATATCTGAGTCTATAAATAATAAATGTGTATAACCATCTTCATGATTTAACATTTCAGCTACACATAAATTTCTACCTTGTGTAACCAAAGAAGATTTCATCAAAGTAAAACTAACTAATATTTTTCTNANTANACAATCTTGTTGAAACTTTAATACTGCTTGAGTGTAGTGCATAGATGTATCACTATGACANGGTGTACAAACCATTATCTTCCATGGTGACTTAGATTCCGGTTGAGGATCAGATAAATCTATAACTTCAGCTTTAGTAGTAGACTGTTGAATTGTTTGATAAGTGTCTTCATTAAACCAGATAGGTTTATTTGGATTTTGCATTAATTACTCCATTTAAAAAAGTTGTCCACTGCATAGCTATTTTATTCCAGTTATAATAGATATGCGCATATCTCGATTGAGAATCTAAATGATCTGCAATTTGTTTATGATGCAAACTTTTGGANGCTTCTTNAATTCCAAAACCAAATTTTTGTGCAAGGGCTCTGTGATTATTATCAACAGGAATATACATTGGAAACTCTGCACCTGTTTCATACAAAGCTCCAAGATCTGTTGTTATACAATACAAACCAGCAGCCATACATTCTAGTAAAGATATACAAGATGTTTCTTCAAAAATACTTGGATACACATACATGTTATAGTTTTTTAAATTGTCTTTAATATATTGATTTGGTTTATAACCAATGTAATTTACATTAGGTAGTTTTTCTGCTTGATCATATAATTCTTTATATTCATGATCATTCTTATCATAAAAATCTTTTCCATAAACTTCAGTTGAAGAATATACATCTAAAGTTATTAAAGGATTTTTTACAAGCTGCATGGCACCTAATAATACAGATAGTCCTCTCCAAGGTGTGTTTTGATGTATTATTTTTATAGGTTGTCCTTCTTTATAAGCAGGGGCTTTTTCTATTTTATCAATACCATTCTTAATAACTACACATCTATTTGTAGGTATATTAAAATTGTATCTAAATTTTTCATACGTCCAATGTGAATTAAAAACATACCAATCATATTTGTTATGATTAGCAGGATTACTAAACCAAGGAGCTAAGTTAGGTTGATCGTAAGAATTTTTTTGCCAAAGTATATTTGGTTTAGTTGGATGTAGTGGTATTTTTTCTGGCACCGAAGTACATATTTGTACTTGATCTAATAGTTTATTATCGACATGTTGTTTTAAATAGTCGAATTGTAATTCTGTTCCGCCTTTAGGGTTTTGGTTTCTTATTATCATTCATAACTTTCTGGAAGACTTCTAAACCTTTATTAGTTACCTGTACAGTAACGTCTTGTACAATATCAGGTCCTTCTTTCTTCTCTTTATATGTTTCGCCAGTTTTTGTATTTCTATATGTAACTATAGTTGTACAATCTATCTTTGGTAAATTATCCGTTTTCATTCCTTCTATCTATTAAAGCATAACTTATCAGGCCTTGTATTTTACTACTACCTGTAGCTGCTTGCACAG
>FUFK010038945.1_pt1 | contig 21101 bp, 18 predicted proteins | sample 1021851 | NCBI WGS metagenome assembly FUFK01 (sample SAMEA51879418, study PRJEB19060) | metagenome
AGGACCTAGAATAAAGAAGTTTTGAAATTTTATTAGATATATGGGTATGATAAAAAGAGCACTTTTAAAAACTTTAGATTCGCGAGCATAGACTATAGTAAGTGTCATAAAGAAGAAAATTAAAGTTTCTCTTAAACTTAACGCAGTATAAAGCGCAGCGCTGGGGAATAGTAAGTAGAACCATATAGATACATCTGTAAATATCTTTTTTACATACAGTACAAAAAACAGAATGATATATAAAAAGGTATTATAGAACCCCAAACTAATAGGAGATACAGGAGTAGGAAATGGCATCAATGCGAAGAACACACTAGCCTGTTCGACATTACCAGTGCTTGTTAAGGCTTCTATAAGCCCTAGATCCCCATTCCTCAAATCATTAACGGAACGTAGGTATTTAAATTGATCAGGCATATAAGATGCATTAAATAAGACATCATTGAGAACAAAAGGTAGAAAGCAGTGCAATCCTAATACTAACTGGTACTTCTTTGGAACTTTAAATTTATACCCAAGTATGAGTAATAATAACAAGCACATAAGCAAGCTAGGTAGTTCAAACAACCTAATGCCCAAAAAACCATAGTTATAAATCCAATTCAAGTCTGACATTTAAATATCTCTATGGTTTGATATTATTTTTTACAACTCTGAATTTACCACTTTTTTCTTTAATTATATTGTCAACGACTTTCATCTCGATGAACATATCCCTACCGAATCGCTCAGATAATGCATATTTAAACTTACTTTGTTGTTTTTCATCAAAATTCTTATTGGCAATAACTAGAACTTCCACTCTCTCCAATTCATTTTGAATTACTTGAAATTGTATAATCCCCACAATACCTTTGGTGCTATTAGTGATATTGACGTAGTTAATTTTACCATTCGTAGGGGTTAAGATGTAGTCGGTAGAACGACCTTCTATAGTTTTGACCACTGGAAAGACGGAACCACAAGAACATTTATTCTCTTTTGGAGCAAGCTTAATACGATCTCCGATTCGATAACGAATAAGTGGTGTACCTTCAGTTGTAAAAGAAGTAACTAAAATTTCGCCTTCTTGAGCTAGTTTTAGATTCTCATCAACCACTTCAAATATTCCAGTCAATGGATGAATATGAAGACTGCCTTCTGTGCATTCTAAAATAAATGGTGCGCCTTCTGAGGATGCATACTGATCGGCAACCTTGCATCCTAAAACGGATTGAATAACCTCTCGGTGGATGGGAAGTATCGTCTCAGCAGTTGGAAAAAAAGCTTTTACTTTGTTCTCAAGCTTCAAATCTCGGCTTNNAGCCATTGCGCATAGCTCGTAAACACTAGATGGGAAGCCTACTATAAACTCAGGAGCAAACTTACAAAATGCTTTCCAATATACATCGAAATTAGCATCGGTAATATGGAACGTCGAAAAAAAACGTATACGATTGATGTAGTCGTCTTTATAACAAATTCCTTTTTTAAGATCTTTTTCAGTAATTATGTTTTTACCACTGAACCAAGCACACTTTTTGCCTAGCTTATATCCATACTGCGCTCTAAAATGGTCTAATAGTGCATTACGCTCTTGAACATTATCTTTTGTGTAAAGCACCTTCATAGAGGCACCAGTGGTACCACCTGTGAAATTTACAACAGCTTCTTTTTCTTTTACGGTAGTAATTGCGCCTAAGTTTTCAATAATGTCCTTTTTGTATAGTAGTGGAAAATCTTCCAAGGACTGGTAATCCTTGTAAGGACTATNCCATTTAGAACTAGCAACACTTTTATTTAAAAAATTTTCTAATCGATTGCGCTGTTCTGATTCAATTTCAGATAATGATGCGTCTGAGAACTTTGAAAAATACTCTCGATACTTTTGATAGTTGCCTCCATGTCGGACTCTATACTGGTAGGTGTTAAAAACACTAATGGCTAAGTTCTGTATCAAATGTGGACTACGACGTCCTAGATCTTCCTTTAAAGACATACTAAATACCTATAAATTGTTATTTTTACGCTTATATTGAGCCTGTGCAAGCTAATAATTACTAAGACTAAATTTATTGAAGCATTGATGCATATAGANCAAGATGAAGGTTGGCAGCTCTACTTATCGAATATCTATCAGCACTAAAAATACCGTTTTTAGATAAGTTTTCTATAAGGGATTTATCAGTAACCAACTTAGTAATTGCATCAGCGATAGCTTGAGGATCGTGTGGCTCTACTACTATACCGTTATTACTATGAGCAATAACTTCGATGCAACCTCCCACATTAGTAACTATACAAGGTAATCCTGACACTGTGGCCTCAGTTAAAGCTATGGGCAGTCCTTCCCATGCTGATGTCATCAGAAAAACATCAGCATCATAAAGGAACCTTGGGATATTACTTTTAACGCCTACTAATTCAACGTGTTCTTCTAGGTTGTTGGTTCTTATAAAAGACAATAACTCTCGTTTATATTCATCGCTTCCTTCACCAGCAATTAATACTTTTATTCTTTGGCGAATATTGGTATCAATTAATGTCAATGCTGTTGACATAGTATAGTAATCTTTCTGCGCCGTTAGGCGACCAACCATGGCGATTTTGACAATGTCGTTGTATGACCTGACTCTAACGTACCCATCGAACTTATCTTTTGAAACCGCATTATTGATAGTAGTTACTCTACGATTGGTATAACTTTCTAATGCTGACGCACACTTTTCAGAAATACCAATGTATTCATCAATTAACTTATTAAAAGCAAGATAGGTTATTCTACCCCATCGAGGTTCAATAGAATGATGCGTGTATAATGTGGGTATATTTAATAGTGATGAAAACACAATACCATAAGCGAGATGTGTGTGATAAATGTCAATATTATTGTCCTTAACGTACTTTCTCACTCGTATCATACCTAACCAAGGTTTTTTACGAGTTTCATTACCAATGATATAAGTCTTTACACCTGCAAACCTCAAGTCTTCTAGAAAACTCTCCTCATACTCTAAGTTACGACCAGCATCTGCTGCTGAACTTAAAAAAGCTACGTGTACATTATGCTGTTTAGCTAAATGCTTCGCTAAGTCTTTGACATAAACTTCTGCTCCACCGGATGCTGGAGTAGATATTACATGTAATATATTCATAAAATACTTTCAATCCTAATTTGAATTTGGTAGCTAATAGGCATATTGTTAAATTAACTTCAAGATTGTACTTATTTTTTTATATTTTATGAGTAATTATCACTCTCTAAACACTAATTTAAACTTTCAATCAAGTTTACCCATTGACTAATTATTTTTTTAGTCTGATAAATTTCAGCTTTCTCTTTACTTCTCATACTGATACTCTTTCGTAGTTTATCATCACGCATCATCTTGACTAAAGAGCCAGCAAGCTTATCAATATTATTCTTAGGTATTAAGATTGATCCGGTGTCTTCTAGTATCTCGGCAGGACCAGTATCACAATCAAAGCTAACAACAGGTATACCAAACGCCAAAGTTTCAAGCAAAACCATAGGAAACCCTTCATACTGCGAGCTTAAACAATAAATATCAGCCTGCTTATAATATTGAACCACGTTATCTGTGCGTCCAACAAGTTGAACGGTCTTGCTAAGCTGATGATCTGTTATATACTGGGTTAAGCTTTCTCGCTCTTCGCCATCACCAACAATAACGAGTGTCCATTCTGGCATAGACTGGGTCACGATTTGCCATAACTCAAGTAGTAAATCAAAACCCTTTTGATAAGACAATCGCCCTACCGCTAACACTGTCTTATTATTAGGTAACTTATAATCAGTCTGCACAGGAAATGGGCAAGGGTTTGATATAGTTACTATCTTCGCACGACCACGCGTACCTTCTTGCCAATACTGTCGATCACGATCAGTAAGCGTTACTACTGTATCACAATAGCGCGCTGCCAATTGACGCGCAACGCGGCGACCTTTTTTACCCAAATCACTCTTAAAATTAAAATGCTCCCAGCAAATATGATTGATAGATAAGCCAGCGGCAGCGGGTAGAGTGAACAGCACCAGCATGGTCTCAACCACAATCAAGGTATCAATGTTTTCTTCTACCAATACTTGTCTGATGTTATAGATATTGTTTGGCATACGATAAATAGCGCGACCTGTTGAGCGCGCAAGTGACCGTACTGTGATACTCTCATTTAGTTCAAAAAAAGGCTTATCGCCATTATTGAGACTACCAAGCACAACATCATAACCTGCCGCGTCTAAGCCATTTGCAAGCATGGATCCTACGCGCTCAGTACCTCCTGATCGATTAAAATCGCCGCCTAATATTAATACTTTCAAAATAACTCCCTAATAAGTCGTATCTTTTTTGGCGTTATAGCGCTTATATTTAAATTGATGCATGGCATGAATGGGTCTGAGCGCCCACGTACTTCTGCCTAATAACATACTCAGCTGATTCTTTTTATTACCGGTCATCACAGCAATAATCAAGGTTAAATTAAAGAGCAATAACTGTTCTTGACGGACAATCTCATCTATTGGCGCTTTAAAAAAAGGTTTTTCTTGACTCTTGTTGATTTTAATTAAGTCTTTTAAGAACTTAATATTCACATATCTATGATCTGACATAGAAGTTGATTCTGCGGCGCGGTATTTTACCGTGACTTTATCCAAGAAATAAAGTTTATATCCAGCATGAGTGATCTTAAGCCAGAGGGGTAAGTCCTCTATATTGCGTAATGATTCATCAGCATAACCCACTTGGTCTAAAACACTTTTATTAATAAAAGCGCTTGGTGCAATGTTAAAGCTAAATACTTTCAGCCAGCTGTTTTGTTTTTGATGATTGATATCAAAAAACTTTAAATCATAGGGCGTAGGCGTGATTTTCTCAACACTACCAAACCACTGCATCTTTGAGAACACCACTTTACAGTCAGGATTATTTTTGACAAACATAACATTATCGCTAATACAATTAGACATTAACATATCGTCTGCGGCGATTGGCTTTATCCAATCACAAGTTGCGGCTTTCCACGCGCTATTACAGTTACCCGATATACCTAGATTTACCGGATTTTGAATCACATTGACATCATAAAAAGCGTCTTTGTGATTGGCAAGCCATCCGTCAATAATCTCTATACAATTATCAGTTGAGGCATCATCAGCAATAATAAGCTCTATTTTTTGTGTGTCATAGTCTTGATGCAAAATACTATCTAACGTCTCGACGACAGTCGCAGATGAATTATAAGAAATTACAGTAACAGATACGATCATATAAAAACCACTATATTGATTATTTTAAAATATTAAAACCAATTAGGCGTGCGCCGCCATTTCTTTGAATTTTGCATTACCGTCGACCAGCTCGTCATACGTACCTTGATCCACAATTTGACCGTGATCCATCATATAAATAACATCGCACTTTTCAACCGTTTTTAATCGATGCGCAATCATAATAATGGTTTTCTCACCACTAAACTCATGAATAGCTTCCATAATAATTTTTTCAGTAATGCCATCAAGCGCGCTTGTAGCTTCATCAAAGACCAAAACATCTGCTTCATGGTATAAGGCACGAGCAATACCGATTCGCTGGCGCTGACCGCCCGACAACTGAACGCCGCGCTCACCGACTTCTGTCTCTAATCCCTGTGGCAACTGCTCGACAAGCTCAGTCAGATTTGCTAAATCTAGCGCTTTCTTGACCTGATTGATATCGATTTCTTTGATTGGCAAACCAAAAGCGACGTTTTCAGCAATGCTTCCTTCACTTAAAAAGATACTTTGTGGTACAAAGCCCAAGGTGTTTTGCCACGCGCGCTTATTGTGATTATCGATACACATGTCATCGATACAAAGCTGACCCTGATCAGGGTCTAACAGTCCTAGTAATAAATCAATCGCTGTTGACTTACCCGATCCTGAAGCGCCAACCAGTCCAACCACGCTATTGGCTGGAATATCCATATTCAAATTGTTCAATGCAGGCGCTGACTTATTAGGATAGGAGAACGTTACATTTTTCAAGCTAATTTGATGCTTTAAATTTAATTGCTTATTCTTATTTTCTTGAATGACATTTTGATCATCATTTTGACTTCTGATTAAGTCGTCACGAATAGCTTCAAAAGCAGCAGTGTTGCCTTTAATATTAGCAATACCAGAGTATATCTGCTGCATGGCAGGCAATAGCTTAAATGCAGCTAGTGCATATACTGCCAAAATGGGCAGTACAGCGCCTAAGTTGCCTTCGTATGCTTTTATCAAGAATAACACCAGCCCAATCATAGACCCAAAGGCAATCAGCTCCATAAAATATCGAGGCACTTGACCAATGGCTGTATTCGTACCGCGCGCATAGGCAAAGGCTCTGCCGCTTTCTTGGAAACGCTCAACAAAATCATAGCGACGGTTAAGTAATAACACATCTTTAATACCGCCAAAACCTTCATTCATTAGTCGAAATCGCTTGGTGTACACCAGTGACATATTACGACCATTGGCTTGTAAACGTTTACGCACAATCTTATAAAGCAAGATATAAGCGAAAACAAAAATTAATAATCCGCCAATGGCAATTACTGGATCATAAATCAAAATACTGATAGAGATAAAAAATGCCAACACCACTTTAGCATTCATTTGTAGCAATGGCTGAATGATAGAATCAGTGACACGCAGTGCCTCTGATGCCACTTGCTTGGTTAAATGCGCGCTACTGCCACTAGCATGAAATAACCAGTTTTGCTGAATATAATGAGTATATAAGCGATCGGCAATCTCAGTACCCACGCGCGCAGCATAAAGAGAAAGCTTCCAAATAGTAAACATAGAGACAACGGTCGAAAACGTAAGCATCAATAAAACGCCAAGACCAGTATAGAATAAAAAGTCCATAGGATCAGTGACGCCCGATATTTGATACAACTGAGCAAAAATACCATTGCCTTCAAGTAGACTAATATCACCAACCAATGCCATAAAAGGAGCAATAGAAGCAATACCAACAAGCTCGGTGAATGCCATGATCACAACCAACACTTGCAACACATAAAATTGACGAACTTGCTTAGGTGTGAGCAGCGAAAACAGCTGCCGAATCATTTTGAACATGGATCACCGAATGATTAGAGACTAAATAATTTGCTTACTTTCTAAATAACAAATTATACCACTTACAATGTTATTAACCGTGTCTTTTTGACTTCTGCTACTGATTTTTTTAAAGGCACCGGAATGAAGACCCCAGATAAAATGTGTGGCAGCTTGATTCACATACTGTTCTACTTGAGACTGCGAGATATAAAACGTATCGCTGTTTATGCTATCCCATGCTGCCAACAAATCGGTTTTATTCTTAATTCTAAAAGCCCCTGGACAGTTTTGATACCAGGTACGCCCAAAACAAAAAACAGGCGTCTTTCGTGCTAAGCTCTCAATACCAATCGTCCCTGTGACCGTAACCACCGCTTGGGCATTATCAATCAGATCAAACGAATTTATATCTAGCGCCACCATTTTTACTCGGTCTGAAAACTGCGCCAGCTTATCATAAAATATTTGTGAGCGCCCAGCGCTAGGGGACTCAAGCACACCTAAGAACTGTGAAGAATGATCTTTTACCAAAACAGTAATATCAGAAGGTAGCAGTCTGTCTAACATATCAATGACTAGTAGTTGATCGACATAAACGCCGCCGCTTGGTGACGTGGTTGCTTCTGGTTGGTGATGTAGGGCAAAAATAACGTACTTTGTGGATTCTAAATCAACATTTTGTACTAAGGATTCGTAGATTGAACGGTAACTTTTAGATGTTTTACTGGTATTATAATCTGCAACTCGCTTCTGAAACCGATTAAATCTTGAATTGTAAGGCATGGTATTTGGTTTAACATAAAAACTGAATACTTCTTGCTTGAACCAATTGTCATATACCTTTTTTGGATGATGAAATACGCCTTTATGTTTTAAGTTTTTAAGCTTTCTTATAGCTTTTTGCGGCTTACTGATGCTAGCGCTTTTTACTTGATTTTCCATGTACCAAAGTTTATAGTTTTCTTTTTTACCTCTGTACTTATTCATTTTATCTTGAATCAGCGCTTTTTTCTGCTCATTCAACTGACCGTTTGTAGGTAACAAAAACCTACTTTCTTGGTAGTCGTCGATGTCATCGTTGATTAATGACGCGTCGCCAAATGGCGTCAAATCAAAATAGATAAAATCAATATCTTTGACCAGGCATGCCACATATAGCGCATAGTCACTAACGCGGTGCGGCACGTCAGGACTAATAAAAATCTCAATTTCTAAATCATCTATAATATCTAGCCATCTAAGCAGTAATTCTCGAAAATAATATTGCCGATCAGTAAAAGAGAACGCATCAGACATAGGATCAAACCGATCCATCATACGCAGTGCAATAAGCTCATAGCGCGATATGTTATTAAGGAGTACATCATCTAGTACATTCACCTTTGGGGCATCATAATACCCGCGACCTTTATAGTTATCAAACTCGTTGTGAAAAAAGACATTGTTACCAACACTATTTAAAAAGTGTTCTTTACCACTCTCAAGCTTATCGCTATCATAGTAAATAAAATAACGAGGATGAATGCCAGTTTGCTGCTTTAGCTTTGTCATTACAAGCATCCAAGTATCACACTCACATCCCGATGATGTTGCCATGACCACAGCATTTTTATTTTTCACATTAATTCCTTAACCCTCAACGAATTCATTATATTTTATAATCAGTTATAGTTACTTTATCGTAACGCTACTATATCTGCATTTATAATTGTATTATTAGCACTATATATTCTTGAAATATTTAATTTTGGCAACTCTAAGCGCATTAGCATAGCGGCTAGTAAGAGGTAACACGCGTGTATTGGTCATCAATTTTAGCCCTTGTATCTTTATCTTATCTTTTATGGTGAGCGGCGTATAAATTGAGATAAAAAAATCGCAAGCTTGTTTATTATTATGACAAACAACAGATCGCCAATTTTTTTTAGAAAAAAGATTGATATGCTCGATATTATGAATATAGTTTTTGTATAAATAGTCACTAGCATTAACATTTAACGAAGCACTCATTCTAGTCTCGCGTCCTACATTAATAATAACGCCATAGTTTTTATCAAAGCCTATATTTTCATTATTATCCCAGCACTTAAACGCGAATATCCAATCTTGATGCTTTTGACTATTCTCATCAAAAAGTGTGTTGTTATAATAGCGTTTGTCTATCGATATCACAGAAGATCTAAAGTCAGCTTGCTCAACGAGTAAATAATCTCGCATATTTTGCTCGTGATAAGTTGGTAAGTTAGAGTATCTTTCTCGCTCAACCGATTTTACGATAAAATTGCCAAAAATTAGACCATATTGAGACTTATTATGATATTCAATTCTATTATCGACATAATTCTTTGTAAAATGATCATCAGAATCTAAGAAAAAAACACATGGCGCTCGTGCAGCTAAGAACCCTATATTTCTGGATTCAGCTGCATTGCTTTTTTCACTTTTTTCTATTAATAGCGTATTGTTAAAAAGAGTTAGAATATCTTTTAAATCATCAATGTCGTCAGAGCAATCATCAACAATAATGACTTCATAATCGTCACTTGACGAGGCAATATCAATAGATTTTAAAGTATCAGCGATATAATCAGCACTATTAAATACAGGGATAACAACAGAGAATAACATAACCCACCTCAAAACCAATAATACAAAGACAAACTAATCACTCCTAAACCTAATCGTTTTCAAACAAATCTCTAGTAAACACAATGTCTTCAACGTCTTTGATGTCATTTGATACTCTATTTGCCACAATAATGTCACTTTGCTGCTTGAACACATCTAAATCATCAATCACGTCCGAATTAAAAAACGATTTTTCTGATAATAATGGCTCATACACGATAACTTTAACGCCTTTGGCTTTAATTCGCTTCATTATGCCTTGAATCGCAGACGCACGAAAATTGTCTGAGCCTGACTTCATAGTGAGTCTATGGATGCCAACCACCTTTGGGTCACTTGCAAGAATCGACTTTGCAATAAAGTCTTTTCGAGTGCGGTTAGAGTCAACTATGGCTTTGATTAGATTGCTTGGCACATCATTATAATTTGCCAAAAGCTGCTTGGTATCTTTTGGTAAGCAGTATCCGCCATAGCCAAAAGATGGGTTGTTGTAATGATTACCAATTCTAGGATCAAGCCCTACCCCTTCAATGATCTGCTTGCTGTCTAAATCAAAGGTTTGGGCGTATGTGTCCAATTCGTTGAAGTAGGCGACACGCATGGCAAGGTAGGTGTTAGAGAACAGTTTGATGGCTTCAGCTTCTGTAGAATTCGTCAATAGTATAGGCGCCTCTTTTTTAATCGCGCCTTCTAACAATAATTCTCCAAAAACTTGGGCGCGTTCTGATTGCTCCCCAATGACAATGCGAGATGGATATAAGTTGTCATGTAGCGCCTGACCTTCTCGCAAAAATTCAGGAGAGAATATGATGTTGTCCGTGCCCAGTTGCTGTTTTAACGCGGCAGTATAACCAACAGGAACTGTTGATTTGATAATTATGATGGCGTGGCTATTGATGTTCAAAATGTCTGAGATCACCGTTTCGACACTTTTGGTATTAAAGTAGTTGGTATCAGGGTCATAATCGGTGGGCGTGGCAACAATGATGTAGTCTGCATCTTGATAAGCCAGCTGCTTGTCTGTTGTCGCCAAAAAATTAATATCTTTGGATACTAAAAACGTTTCAATATCGTGATCAACAATAGGAGAGCGACGATCGTTTAGTTTATTGACTTTATCTTCATCAATATCAAGAGCTACAACTTCATTATGCTGAGCGAGGAGCATGGCATTAGATAACCCCACATATCCTGTACCAACGACTGCAATCTTCATAATGCGCCTCTTTGTACGATCTATCAAATTAGTGTTTGTTTTTTTTAGGAAGCGTGAGTAGTTCGCCTAAATACTTTTGACCGTAATNATTGTAGTAGTTGGCAACGTTAGCAGCAGGCGTAAAGGTCATCTCCCCTAGTACGGCAACGCCATCTTTATCATAAAAATCAACACGAGCAAAAGCAAAGGGCTGTGAGAGCTGCTCTGCGTGCGCAACCATACTATCAAAACAAGTGGGTTTTATGATCTGTTTATCGCTTTCATCTTTTTTATGTCCGATATTCAATCGATTCCAATCAAGATCAAAAAAATCAAGCTTCAATGTGTCTTCGCGTTCTGAACACACCAAAACCAGCTTAGCCTTACCATCAAAGCAGTATATTTTATAATCTGTTGGCAATAAACCATTTTTGGCTTCGATATATTCTTCTAGTATGATCCGCGGTTTGATTTTATCGTAATGGTATTCAAGATTGTATCGACCAAATTTTTCATGCATCCATTTGTTTAATTGCTGAAACACTTCTGCTTTATCAAGCTCAGATTTGTCTTTGGTCACAATATTATAGCCGCAGCCGTGGGTACACTTTAGTGCAAACTTTTGAGGCAACTCATCCCAATCAATCTCACTTGGGTCGTCATAGACAGCAATCAGATGGTTTAATATGCTGGCATCACCATGCGCTTTCACGTAGTTGTACATCTCATACTTATCAGCGCAGTCAACTACCAATGGATTGTCATCGTATAATTTGAGCCATTGTAATTTATCATTAAACTTTTTTGGCTGTCTTAAATTTAAAATATCGCCTGTGGCTCTGTAGTGCATAATAGATGTCGCAAGTGCAGGAGACACTTTATCAACGGTCTGCAGACCGTGACGCCATCCAAATTTAACCACTCTTTTCGCTATATTTTTCATATATAATTCCTACGTGCTATCTTACAGCTGAATCAGTAACTATTTTTTTAATGCTAAAAAAGTGCTCAGCCCTTTTGTAATATTACTAACAGACTCAGTCATCGTAACGTCATCATTATTAACGTAAGTTTTATAATGCTTGGCTTTGATAAAATTTTGTTCTAACTTCATATGAAAGTCGTTAATTTCATCAGTTAGGTCTTTATTTTTTAGCATTTTTATAGCGCTTAGCGCCGATACTAATTCATCAGCTGATTTTACTTTTAGTACGCGCGGCATTTGCTCATACCATGCGCGCCCAAAAATAAGGACGGGCGTGCCGCGAACCGCACTCTCCCAACCAATGGTGCCGCTGATGGTAACCACTGCTTGTGCGCGATCAATCAATTCAAAAGGATCAGCGCTTTCTGAAACAAATTGAATACGGTCTGACACCTTAGATATTCGATCATAAAAAACAGGCGATCGTCCCGACGCGCTTTCTTGATGAGTATAGAACTGAGATTTATGCTCTTTGATTAAAATGGTCACATTGTTGGGTAGATACTGGTTCAATAACTGAATCATAAGTATCTGATCTGAGTAGCTGCCGCCTGTCGGGCACGAGGTCTCTTCAGGCTGATAATGCAATGCAACTAATATAAAATCATTTGGAATAGTGTCTGTTGTTATTTTATGATAATCATTTTTTAACGCCTTCACAATACGCGCACGCTTTTGTACCGTTTTTTGAAAGTTGCGCCAAGAATAGTCACTGTCTTTTGGCATCAATCCGTTTTGAACCCAGTAAGTATTGGGTTTAGAAAGTAATCTGCGAGGTGAGGTTACCATTTTTTTTGTGATTTTTAGAGGCAACATGGCGTAGTTGGTCGTGTCATTAGTAGCGTGACGAACCATATAATCAGGAATGGCATTGCCATAATCTTGATTGACACGATTAATCTTGTCTTGAATCTGTTTTGATAACGATGCAGCAGTAGCGCTAGAATCTGTTAATGGCGGCATAGTATTAATGTCATCTATCAAAATACTGTTACTGCCAAATGGTGTCAGCTGAAACATGACAAATTTAATATTGAGCATCTGACAGACCACATAAAGCGCATAATCAAACACGCGATGCGGAATCGAGGGCGATATGACAAGCTCAATATCGCGATCTTTTACCACATTAAACCAGTAGCCTAAAAGATCACGAAAAAAGTATAATCGGGTCTCAAAAGCAAATGACTGGCCATCCGGATCGAGTCTGTCCATCATTTTAAGGGCAGTGAGCTCATACTGCGCGATAGATTGTAAGGTGGGTTCATCAAAAACATGTCTGTCAATATTTTTTGGAAAACCTTCGCCGCGCCACGCTGATTCTAGGGTTTGTAAATGACTATTTTTAAGATTAGATTTTTTATACTGCTTTTCATCACCTGCCCAAATCACAAAGTACGATGGATGAATATTAAAGTTACGCTCAAGCTGTTTGCTAACCTCAATCCAAGGCTGCGCCATCGCACATAAATAAATTGCATTCATTATTTAGTCACTCTTTGTTATTGCTATGAACAGGTGGACGCATCATAACATGATATTCAAAAAAATACCGCNATNATNAGCGGTAACGTTATNATATCGCAGTGNTTTTATCAGTTATGGTTCATCTGCTTTATATTTTTGATAGGCAGCCCTACAATCTTTATAATTAAAGACTTTACAATAAAAAATTGTATCAAGCGCTTTTAACCATTGCCCGAAGTATCTTAATGTTGGCTNTGACCATACTGCCAAACCTTGGCGCATCTTGTCTTGTACCCACTTTAAAAGGCACTTGCACGATATTATAATCTCGCTTAGCAGCAAAAAGCATAAGCTCTGTGCCGATAGATCGATACGTATCAAAGTGCCCAAGCGCATGATAAACACCCGCTTTATACCCCTTCATACCGCATAACGGATCTTTTATCCCAAAGCGTGCGCGTGTGAGTACAGCAAACGCATGCTCGCTGATTCGCGGCTTATTGCTACGCACGCCTAATACCACATCAGCACCGCCATCAAGCTTTTCAATAAAGCGTGCGATAAGCTTTGGGTTATGTTGACCGTCAGCATCGAGGGTAACAATGTATTGACAACCAAGCTCATCTGCCTTAATAAACCCTGAATTTAGCGCCCCATCATAGCCCCGATTGGTTTTATGGGTGACTACTACCGCGCCTGCCTCCTCGGCTAACGCGGCGGTATCATCGCTTGAGCAATCGTTGACGACAATAGGCGTACCATAATCAGCTGCCGCTACCACTACTTCTTTGATTGTCGCCGCCTCATTGTACGCCGGAATCACCAGTCCTATGTCAGATCGATCCATCGGATATGCTCCCCAGCTTTGATGTCTTTATTTACAGTTTTACCAAGGATGTCGTCCATATGATATGGCGCCAATCCATCTTCAGGACAAGGACGAAGCACCGTCAGCTGATCTTTGGTAATGGTGCTGCCTGCAGAAACGTCATCTACGACGCGAATAGAGCGGCGCTGTACGATAGCAGTTTGGTTCTCATTGTTTTCAATTTTTTTGATACCGTTGCCCAAAGCATTTTCAAGCTCACGTGAAGCGTCTACCATCTCTTTCCAAGATTTTGGATTCATGGAGAACTTATGATCAGGACCTTCAAGACTGTTGTCATCGGTAAAGTGTTTTTCGATCATAGAAGCGCCAAGTGTTAATGCGCCAAGGACTGTGGCGTGCCCTGGCGTATGATCGCTAAGTCCTAATACCATATCAGGATACATTTCTTTAAACACGCGCAGCACGTTGAGCTGAATGAATTTAAAGTTTTCAAGACTTGCCGTATAGTTGGTATTGCACTGCATTAAGCACAGCTGATCGTTAATTGCAAGACCAGCTGATACCGCGCGCACCACATCATCCATAGTGGAGGCGCCGCTTGCAATGATATAAGGCTTTTGTTTTTGCGCCACGTATTCAATCATTTCAGTCCACGTGATATCGCCTGAACCAACCTTATAGGCAGGCACATAAGGATCAATATAATCGACCAAATCAAAGCTATAAGCACTCGTAAAAAAATCAACACCCGCTTTTTCACAAGTTTCTTTTAATGTTTCTGTCCATTCAAGGTTGATACTTGCGTCACTATATACATCAAAAACTGATTTTTTCCACTTTTTTTGGTGTGATATTTGACTGCCAATACTCTTAAATCCTTGATCGCTGACAATACTATCCGCTGTAAAATGCTGGAACTTAGCAGCGTTAGCGCCAGCCTCAGCGCACAAATGAATCAAATCTTTGGCATGCTCAATATCGCCGTCGTGGTTTGCGCCAATGTCAGCAATAAAGTAGGCAGGATGACCTGCGCCAATTTTGCGGCCGTTAATGTCTATTAAATTACTCATAATTGATACTCCTTGGCAACTGCTATGATTTCATCGGACAAATTGGGCAATGATAACTTCATTGCTTGCTCAAATTTTTTGACATTTAGTCTCATATCCCCAGGACGATAGGTTTTAACAATACCTGCCTGATCCATCGTGGTTCGGGTCATGTTATTAATGGTAGCCCCTAATGCGCTTGCAAATTCAAACGCAAAATCTGCCTTACTCAAACCCTGATTTGAGCCAAGATTATACGTGCCCGTTAGATTGTTGAGGATTACTTTAATAATCATTTGACAAAGTGTAGACATAGATAGTGGGCTAAAGTACACATCGTCAAACACTTTAATGTCTTGATTTTGCGTTAACGCTTGATACAACCAATCGCTAAAGCTTGTGCGCGCATCGGTTCTACTTTTACCAAATAGATTGGTTCGCAAAATAGCGGCATCAATCTGATTGGCAGCCAGCTCCCCTGCATATTTTGAGAACGCATAGTAATTAGTCAGTGTCACCGCCGCCTCACTGTGCGCACCTTGACCGTCGTAAACTTGGTCGGATGAGATTTGTATTAACTGAATATAACAAGGCTGAGCTTTGATCCAAGCGACGATATTTTCAACAACTCTGGTATTAAGAGCGTAGGCATCATTAGGATGTGACTCGCAGTAATCAACGTTGGTTAAAGCAATTAAATTAATAATCACATCGGGGCTTATGTCATCTAAATAAGTTAAGGTTTGCTCAGTAGCGCTCAAATCAGCATACTTTTCGTGATGACGCCCAAAGTGACCGACCACCTCCCATCCCTTTGGAAAATTGCTGCTCATAAGCTCATGTCCGAGCAGACCATTTGCGCCTAATACCAACACTTTTTTGGTTGATGACATATAATACCCTAGATAAACAGTCCGTTACCATTGATGTAATTAGCCACAACTACAAAATCGATCTTAACAATGTGTAATAAGTAGTACGACTAACAATAATAATTTTTAATAAAAATATTGAGCGCAGTGAAGTGCACTATACCCCTACGCGTCCAAATTACCATTGGCTTTGAGCGCTTGATATAACAGCTCAGCCAACACCCAATCATCTGAGGTGTCAATGTCTTGAACCAAATATCGCGGCAGCACATACGGACTTGAGTCTTTAGATATGACCGGCTCTAAACGCTTAAACGCTTCAGCATGACCCCAATAAAACTGTCCCGCGTCGTGATAGGCTTCCTCAAGATCTTGCGAGCGCTCATTGAACAGCTCTGGATAAAACATGTCCGCGCGCTTGTTGTCATCAAGCTTAAACGCGCGTTGAATGGGCGCGGCGTAGTTAGTGGCAGTAAAGCAATAGTTGGCTTGACTGTTTTTCCACTGATTATAAGCATCAATAATACGATGTGGCTGCACGAGTGGCGCGGTAGGATAAATGCACATGATTTCATCAAAAACTTGTCCATTGCCCTCAAGCCATTCGATAGCGTGCTTGGTGACAGGAATGGTTCCGGTAAAATCATCAGCTAGCGTATTGGGTCGCACAAACGGCACTGATGCGCCGTACTCACGAGCCACAGCAGCAATCTCTTCGCTATCGGTTGATACGACTACAGTATCAAAACATTCACTGTTTAAAGCTGCCTCAATTGACCACGCAATCATAGGTTTACCGCAAAACATCTTGATGTTTTTTTTGGGAATACGCTTACTTCCCCCGCGTGCAGGAATGATGGCAGCTCTCATACAGATATCCTTTTAATATGCGTTTTTGTTAGCAATGAACGGCTTAAATATTACCAATTTTTTCGCGGTTAATATCAATCCATTCTTGCAACTCTTCTGCGCTCATCCATTCAGGGTTGTTGTCACTTGAATACACAAAACCCTCTGGAACTCTTTTGCCGTCTTTTATGCGATTGGCATCTTTATCCCAATTATTGATTTGTGGCAAAATTTTATAATGCTCAGGATACTCGTAAGTGAAAAACGCGTCTTCTTCCCCGATCATTTGCTCATGCAGTTTTTCGCCTGGGCGAATTCCCACAACCTTTTGGGTCGCGTCAGGGGCGACCACGTCTGCCAAATCAGTCACTTTCATGGATGGAATTTTTTTGACGTAAATCTCGCCGCCTTCCATATCTTTAAACGCATGCCAAACCAGCTTAACCCCATCTTCTAGTGAGATCATAAAGCGGGTCATACGCTCATCTGTAATAGGCAATACACCTGAGTCTTTAATTGACATAAAAAATGGAATAACTGAACCACGTGATCCCATAACGTTACCATAGCGCACTACTGAAAAACGCGTGCCTTCACCGCCTGCATAATGGTTACCTGCCACAAATAGTTTATCAGAGGCAAGTTTGGTTGCGCCATATAGGTTGATTGGGCTACTGGCTTTATCGGTTGAGAGCGCCACCACGCCTTTGACTTTTTTGTCAATACACGCGTCAATCAAATTCATCGCACCGTTGATGTTGGTTTTTACACATTCGAAAGGATTGTATTCGGCAGTGGGAACAATCTTAGTTGCTGCAGCGTGAACAACGTAATCGACGCCATCTAACGCACGGTACAAACGATCTTNATCACGTACATCACCGATAAAGAAACGTACGCGATCGTCGCCAATAAACTTTTTAGCCATCTCCCATTGCTTCATCTCGTCGCGTGAAAATATGATTATCTTCTTGGGATTGTATTTAGCAAGCGTCATCGGAACAAAGGTATTGCCAAAAGAGCCGGTGCCACCTGTGATTAAAATAGTACTATTAGATAACATAAGGGTTCCTTAAAAAAATTCGAATAATAACTTTACTTTTGAATAAGTCTATTTTTGCATACTAATGCATTTAAAGTGTGTTAAACAATTATGAATAAAAGGTCTTAAGGCTCAGATAAAGCAATTAAAGGTACTAATTGAACTGATTGCAAGCCGCTATGACTGCTGACACTTGCTCATCGGTCATAGTAGGTCCTATAGGAAGACTTAAGACTTGCTCATGAATCATCTCTGATACAGGATAGCTGTCTTGGTTCCACTCTTGATAAGCTGATTGTTTGTGCGGCGGTATAGGATAATGAATAAGAGTCTGAATGCCTTGATCTGCTAAATACTGCTGTAGTTCATCACGGCGCGAGCAGCGGATCACAAAAACGTGCCACACGTGATTTTCATCTGCAGATAACGGTGATACGATTGCATCATTATTGATATGCTGTAAGTACATTGCGGCAACTTCACGCCGACGAGCAATCTCAGTTTCTAGGTGACCAAGTTTTGCTTTGAGCATTGCCGCTTGTATCTCATCTAACCGGCTGTTAACACCTTGAAAAATATTCTTGTATTTTTCATGAGAGCCGTAATTACGTAGAGCCTTTAAAGTTTCAGCCAATTCATCATCGTCTGTGGTTACAGCCCCTGCATCACCTAATGCGCCGAGGTTTTTACCCGGATAAAAGCTAAAACCCGCAGCATTACCAAAGCTACCTGCTCTTTTATGATTAATACTTGCGCCATGGGCTTGAGCTGCATCTTCCAAAACCAGTAGATCGTGTTTTTCAGCTATCTCTAACAGCTCTGGCATATCTGCTAGACGTCCATATAAATGAACGGGCAAAATGGCTTTTGTCTTTGAGGTAATAGCAGCAGCGGTATTCTCTGGGCTTAAGTTATAAGTGTCAAGATCAGGCTCAACTAAAATAGGCGTCAGGTTATTCGCACTGATCGCAAGTATACTGGCGATATACGTATTAGAAGGCACGATAACCTCATCACCATCGTGCAGTTTACCAAGCAGTTTCCATGCTCTGAGTGTAAGTGTCAAAGCATCTAAACCATTGGCAACACCTATAGCATGTTTTGTACTACAATACGTGGCAAAATCATGCTCAAAGTCAATGAGCTCGCGACCATTGAGATACCAGCCTGAATCTATAACCCTGGTACAAGCACCAATGAGTTCATCGCGATACTGAGCATTAATGGCTTTTAGATCGAGAAATGGAATCATACTACCAACCTATATTAGAAATGTGCAACGTTAATAAAATTTAATCTGTTTTTTACTATACGCACGATAATTACATTTGTGGCAAATTGTCATACATGGAAGCTAAAGCCTGTACTACATCGGTATTGATGAAATAACTTGGAATAAGAGCGCTAAAAAATGCTCGATCTCTCATACCAGTTAATACAGGATAAAACTCTACACCCACTGCTTTTGCCGCTTCAAAATCAGCTTCAGTATCACCAAAATAGCAATGAATCGCTCTTTTTTCAAAATAGAACGCTTTGCTCTTTTTAGATTGCAGGCTCACAAAATCTACTGAATCAAATAAATGAGTCATTCCCAATACGTTTAGCTGCACGCGAGCGTTAGGGATATGGTTTCTCGCTGAGACTAGATGTAGTGTGTGACCATCATGTTTTAAGCGCTCTAAAAGACTTCTGGCATGGTCAAACACTGCATCAAAGCGAGCCCACGCCATGGTTTCTATCTGACTGATCCACGTACTGTTCATGGCTATCGCAGTAGCGCCAGAGATGCCTTGATTTATCAAAGCCTGTTTGTTGTTCAAGCCGGCTCGCTTGTCTTGCCAATACATAGTAGCAACAAAATCAACTTCAAACGCTTTTGCAATAGTTGTCATCAATACGCAATGTTTCGGCTGACAACTGATCAGTGTTCCATCCAAATCAAAGCCAATACGCATTATAGTACCTGCATCAGATAATTTGCATACTGGCGCGTAACGATACAGCTCTCGTGAATGTGCTGTAAGTAAGGTTTTGGGTCCTGCCCAAGTACATAAGCGATATGTGCTGAAAAATAGTCGCAGCCAGCTACTGCACTCATCGCCGTACCACCGCCCAATCTAGGATTGACATCAATCATATAGTAAATACCCTCTTGCTCTATAACCTGAAAACAAAAAGGATGAGTTAATCCAAACGTTTGTACCATCTTAGTGGCGAGCGTATTTAAGTACGGGTTTTGAGTAATCTTTGTTTTAACCGATACCCCGTTTTTGACTTCCACTCGCTCTCGGACTGTCGTAGTCGCCGCACTCTGATCAGGGAAGCAATCTATCGTATACTCTGTACCGCTGATGTGTTCATAAATAGAGTAACCCTTTGTATCTAAGTCCAATATATCTTTACCACTTAGTACTTTGGTATCCCGACTACCAAAACCGCCATTCTTTTTAAGCACATATAATTGAGTGCTATCAAGCCGATCAATGTCTACTATGGCTGGCGTTGCGATGTCTTGTTTAAAAGCCCACGTATGATAATTGTCCTTTTCAATACACGCTTGACAAAACTTACCGTTGTTTGCCACAAGCTTGTTTTTAAGTACTTCGTTTTTTTGAGCAGCTTCAATCTCTAGATCCAACAGTGGCAAGTAAAAATCAATATCTTCTTTTTCGATAATACTAGCAATTGCATGCTGATAATCGCTTGAAGTTGACAGAGGAACCTTATAGTGTTTATTAGCAAATAACGCGGCAGTAGTATACGGTGCCTCGTTGATGTCAGCTGTAACGATCTCTAATTCAGGAAAACTCTTAGCTATAGAATTTGCATAAGAAAAAGCTGCTCCTGTACCAGCAGCTGTAATTAAAATTTTACTCATCCGTTTACCACCTCTAAAAATTCATCATAATCACGAATATAATCCTCTTCATCATAATGCTCACTAGCTAATACTAATAGTACACAGTCTTCACTAAAGTCGTGCATCTCTCGCCAAATCAAGTCACCAATTAGTAAACCTTTGGTAGCTGAGTCTAGCCAAACATCCTCACGAGTTTCACCATCATCAAGAATTATACGGCATCTACCTG
>FUFK010043769.1_pt1 | contig 21100 bp, 23 predicted proteins | sample 1021851 | NCBI WGS metagenome assembly FUFK01 (sample SAMEA51879418, study PRJEB19060) | metagenome
GTAAAAATCAAAAACCACCTCATTAAGAGGCAAATCATAAATTATCTTGTCTTGATATTTCTCTAGTACATTTTTTTCCGTCAATTATTACTTCTTTCCAATCTTTCTGATGATCTAGAGGGTTTCCCTTGGTATTTAATTTAATTTTTTCAGGTAAATTAATAGGCAAACTATCTTTTGGGACTTTAACTATTTTATTATTTTCATCATATGCAATAGGNATNGGACAACCCCAATATCTTTGTCTTGAAACACCCCAATCTTTAAGTCTAAAATTTATTTTTTTTTTACCAAGTTTTCTTTCTTCAAGTATTTCAATTGTTTTAATAATTGATTCATCAGGAACTTTTAATCCATTTAAAAAATCGGAATTAAAAATTATTCCTGGGTCTGTATATGCTTTATTAGTTATTTCAAAGTTATCATCGAAATCAACTGGTTTAACCACCGGGGTTATTTTAAGATTATATTTATTTGCAAAATCCAAATCACGTTGATCATGTGCAGGGCAACCAAAAACCGCTCCAAAACCATAATCCATTAGGACAAAATTTGCAAAATAAACTGGAACTTTAATATTTTCATTTAAAGGATTAATTGCAATGAGTTCAGTTTTAAAACCAATCTTTTCTGCTTGCGCTATAGATTCTTCTGTAGTGCCTGTTTTTGAACATTCTTCTTTAAATTTAATAAATTCTTTATTTGTTTCGTAAAATTTAGAAATTGGATGATCAATTGAAACTGCCAAAAAGGAAAAACCGAACAATGTATCAGGACGAGTTGTAAAGCATTTTATTTTATCTATTGATTTATTGCCTTGTATTTTAAAATCAATTTCACACCCAAAGGATTTTCCAATCCAATTTTTTTGCATAGTTTTAACTTTTTTTGGCCATTCGTTTAACTCATTAAGACCNTTCAATAATTCGTCAGAAAATTTTGAGATATTAAAAAACCATTGGTATAATTTTTTTCTCTCNACTACTGCACCAGAACGCCATCCTTTNCCATCGATTACNTGTTCATTTGCTAAAACTGTTTCTTCGACTGGATCCCAGTTAACATAGTTTTCTTTCCTATAAACTAAACCTTTATCAAAAAGTTCTAAGAAAAATAGTTGCTGATGTTTATAATAATCTGGAGAGCATGTAGAAATTTCTCTGTCCCAATCTATAGATAAACCTAGTTTTTTAAGTTGGGATTTCATTACTGAAATATTCTCATTTGTCCAATCTTTAGGATCTAAATTATTTTGTTTTGCTGCATTTTCTGCNGGCATNCCAAAAGAATCCCATCCCATTGGATGCAAAACGTTAAAATTTTGCATAATCTTATACCTAGCTAGAACGTCACCAATTGTATAATTTCTTACGTGGCCCATGTGAATTTTTCCAGATGGATAAGGAAACATCTCAAGACAGTAAAATTTTTTTTTACTTTTATTTAATTGAGATTTAAAAGTTTTATTTTTCTCCCAAAATGTTTGCCATTTTTTTTCGATGATTTTAAAATTATATCTGTCCACTTCAAAAATTTTTAATAACTACATTTTGATCTTAACAAATCGTTCTACCGTCTCCGCACCAATCAATTTCACCAGTTTCTTTATTTTTATAATTTTTAATTGGATCTTTATCATCTTTTTCTTTTTTCATTAATGCAGCTTTTCTCAAGATTTTTAATTTTATTTCTTCATTTAAAGTACTTCTTACTTGTTTTATTGCACATGAATTATTAGCACCACAAATTCTTTGATGAAGGGTCACTTTTAGTCCATCAGCTCTTATTTCATTGCTTAAAAACCTGACTGTAATTTTAATCGATTGATTGTTTTCACTTTCTGAATACCAATCGGTAATTATCAATCCACCTGAATAGTCAACGTTTGAAAATGACATGAAATCTAGAGTGTCTAGGCTTGCTCTCCAAAGTTCATTCGATGAAGCAAACTCAAAACTTCCTCCTCCTCTTTTATTACCACTTCCGAAAAGTCCGCCAGGTCCAGTAATGCCTTTTCCTTCTTTAACGTTTTTTCTTGCCCTTTTTTTTCCATCTGGCTCAAAATCACCGTCCCATTCAAATTTTTTACATCCGCTGATAGTTGAGAAAAGAAAAGTTATTATTAATAGAAGTTTTAGAAATTTTATAAAATTCATTACAATTGATGGTTTAGCTTAATAAATGGCTAAATCAAAAGACTAATTAGTGTGATATTTTTGCAACAAATAAAGAAAAAATAGCGTTTTTCCTATTAAAATTTAATTTTACTTGAGTAAAAGTGCTAAAAAACCGCCATTCATATGAATAACAATAATAAAGGAGAAATTATGAATAAATTAACAAAAGTTGGTTTATCAGCACTAGCTGGTTCACTTGCTGTTGTTTCTGCTAATGCATCTGAGTACTCTGTAACAGGAGATACTCAAGTTGTGTTCTCATCTGCTGAAGGTAACGAAGCAGGTGCTACAAGCTAGCAACGGTAAAGGATACGGTGTTGACACTGACATTTACTTCACAGCAAGTGGTGAAACAGATAACGGTTGGACTGTTTCTGTATTCTCTGCTATGGACATGGAGCAAGCTAACACTGCAACATCTGGTGGATTAAACTCATCTGCACAAATGACTATCGGAATGGGATCACTAGGTACAGTTCAGTTTAACGACGTTTCTGGTTCAGCTGCAAATGCAATCGACGACGTTCTTCCAAAAGCTTACGAAGAAGTATGGGATGGTACATCACACGGTGCTGCTAACCACTCGTTCGGTTCATCAACTCAATCAGGTTCAGTAGATTACAGAACTCCTGCGTTTTCTTTAATGGGATTCGATTTATCTGCGACTTATACTTACGACCCTAACGGTGGAGCAGGTCCTGCTTCTGCTGGTGGTGTAGGTGGTAACTCTAATTCAGGTGAGGCGTTCACTGCTAAAGTTTCAGGAATGGGCTTTACAGTAGGTGCTGGTACTGAAGAGATAAACCAAGAGTCAACGGCTACAGGTGCACAAAAAACAAAACGTGCTACTGGTTATGCGTTATACTCTAACGGTCCAATATCTATCGGTTACCAAGAGTTCTACAATGATAACGGTTTTGCTTCTGCTGGTACAGAAACACCAGACACAGAAGGTGATGGTTTTGGTATAGCTGTTTCTCAGGATAACTACTCAATATCTTATTCTGAAGTAAATGAGCAAACAAAAGCAACATCTGATACTGCTGCATTAGAAGAAGTTGAAATGTCTGCAATTCAAGGTACTTACACAATGGGTGCAATGACTTTAGGAATATCTATGTACGAAACAGATAATCCAGAAGGTGCAACTGGTAAATACGAAGAAACAGAACTTTCTGTATCTTTCGCATTTTAATTTAGTACACTAAATTATTTAAAACCGGCCTAATTATTTAGGCCGGTTTTTTTTTATCCACGATATAGAGGCAAAACCTTTAGAATTAGTTAAATTTATTTTTTTTAGGTTTGAATTGTTTATTCCACCCAAAGCTACGATATTTTTTTTTACACCTCTAGTTAAAAAGTTGAATTTTACAACTTCTAAAAAATAGTTTGATTTTTTTGTTTTAAACAATGGAGCTATAAAAATACTTGAACATCCTTGTATTTCTTTATTTTTAATTTCAGGCAAATTATGAGCAGAACCTATAATTTTAAAATTTTTTTTAGAATTAAGGTTTTTATAGTTACATAATTTATTAAAAGCTGGAATATAAACGCCATTTAAATCTAGTCTAAGCGCAAGTCTTAAATTATTAGATATATACAGCTCTCTTTTATTTTTTTTACAAAATTTTTTAATTTTTTTAATTAATTTAAAATCGTACTTTTCTTTGTAATTTCTATATATTAGAGCAATATTCTTATTTAAATTTTTAATTTCTTGCCTATTAAATTGATCGATAAAGTAGTAAATTTTTAAAAAATTATGCATGATATTGTTGACAGATTAGTATCAATCAAAAAAGAAATACAGTCAAATAATAGCAAAGCTGAAATAGTGGCAATTTCAAAAACCTTCCCTTTAAATAAAATATTACCTTTAATCAATTTTGGACATTTAAATTTTGGTGAAAATAAAGTTCAAGAAGCAGTCGGTAAATGGACTGATATAAAAAAAGACTTTAATAATATTAAATTACATTTTGTTGGAAAACTTCAAACAAACAAAGTTAAATACGCATTACCACTTTTTGACTATATTCACTCCTTAGATACTATAAAATTAGCAGAAAAAATCGCTAATGAACAACAAAAGAAAAATTTTAAACCTAAAATTTTTATTCAAGTAAATATAGGAAAAGAAACACAAAAAAATGGCGTTGAAATTGAAAACCTTGAACAATTTTATTCAGAATGTAAAAAAAATTTTGATTTAAATATAATTGGCCTAATGTGCTTGCCACCAAATGAAAAAAGTCCAAATGAATATTTTTCACAAATGCAGATTTTAAAAAATAAATTGAACTTAAATGATTTGAGCATGGGTATGACGAATGATTATATTGAAGCCTTAAATTATGAAGCAACTTTTATAAGAATAGGATCAAAGATTTTTGGTGAAAGAGGCTAATATATTTTTATTTTTGTTTTCTTGCTTATCAATCTGATTAAAATTAAAAAATCCCTTTCTTTTAAGGCAATACAACCAGCTGTTGGATCATAATTTTTGGTTAAGTGTAAAAAAATTGCACTACCCTTATAAGGAATTTGTTTTTCATTATAATTTATAACTAATATGTAATTATATTTATAATCATTTCTAAATAATTTTTCATATCTGCAAATTTTGTTTATTCTTGTTTCAGAGTTATAATATTTACTTTTTGGATTATTGCACCAAATCATGTTCTTTTTAATTGGAACTAATTTTAATCTTGTTTTCGGTTTCTTGACTCTATCTGATCTGTAGTAAATTTTACCTAAAGAAAAAAGACCTTTAGGAGTTGATTTATCACCTTCAATTTTATTCTTTTTAATGCCATTTTTACCAATAGAACATTTAAATTTAAAGTCATCAATTACTAATGTATCTTTATTTTTTAATTTTATTAGCATAAAGTTTTATTTATGAGCAAACATGTTGTTAATTTTGTACAGCTTACAGTATTACATAATATTTTAAATGAAATTAAAAATTTATTATCATTTGATATACAAAATTATCCTACAGAGGAAGAATTTTTAAAAGACCTAAATAAAAATAATAGTTTAAGTAAATCTACTATTATAACCAATTCAAATGTAAGATTTAAATCTGCATCTGTAAATATTGATAAAAGAAATATTTTAGTTTTTGATAACTTTCCAATTCAATTAAATAAATTAATTGATAAAATAAACATTCAGTTAATTAAACAAAAATATGATTATCAATCAAAAATAAGAATTAAAGATTATAATTTAAATTTTAACTCCAGGATAATTTCAAAAAATAGCAATGAGTTAAAGCTTACAGAAAGAGAAATAGATATAATACTTTTCCTAAAGAATCAAACTGAACCAAAGACAATTGATATTTTGCAGAAAGAAATATGGCATTATTCCTCAGATCTTGAAACCCATACTGTTGAAACTCATATTTATAGATTAAGAAAAAAAATTAAAGATCAGTTTGATGATCAAAATTTTATTTTGAGTTATAAAGATGGTTATTCAATAAAATGAAAAAGAAAAATTTTGTTGCAAAGGAATTAAGGTCCCAAAAATATAGAATAAGAGTTGTTAAACCAAAAAAAGGAAAAGGTAGTTTTAAAAGAAAGAAGAAATAGCCTTACAGCCTTGCCCCAATTTGTTGGATAACTTTAGATGACATTTCTGTGCCTTTTTGAAGACATTCGCTCAATCCACTCTTATTTATATGTCCATGTAAAAATCCAGCAGCAAATAAATCCCCTGCACCTGTTAGATCAACAACTTTAAGACCTTCTTTTATTCCACATTCTGCAATATCATTACCGTTTATTGCAATTGCACCCTTTTCGCCTCTAGTTATAACTAAAATTTTTCCAAGTTTCTTAGCAAAACTTACCACTTCATCAAAATTTTTTGCATCAATAAGTGACATTATTTCTTGCTCGTTTGCAAAGGTGATATCTAATTTATTTTTAACTAATTCTAAAAAATGTGGTTTATGTCGATCAACGCAAAACTGATCAGATAGTGACATAGCTACTTTATTTGCATTATTTATTGCTTTTTCAAAAGCCTTTTTTGGATCACCTTCATCCCATAAATATCCCTCTAGAAGAATTATTTCACTTTTTTTAATAACATCTGCATTGACGTCATTTTGATTAATTTTTCCAGCCGTTCCTAAAAAGGTACACATGGTTCTTTCAGAATCTGGAGTTACTAATATTAAACAAGTACCAGTTGGCAGTTCTTCCTTCTTTTTAGTATAGAAATACTCTACATTTTCGTTTTTTAAACCCTCTTCATATTTACTTCCTAAATCATCATCACATACCTTTCCAATAAATCCTACTTTATTTCCAAGCTGTGATAGACCAACCACAGAGTTTGCAACAGATCCTCCAGATACAGTTTTTTCTATTTTAAGATTAGATAATAATTTTTTAAACTCATTTTCTTCAAAAATTAATTTCATTGTACTTTTTGTAAGTCCGTTATCTGCTATAAATTTGTCTTCAACTTTACAAATTACATCAACAATTGCATTTCCTATTCCTAAAATTTTCATTTTAAGCTTTCTTAGTTTTGAATGGTTTTTTTCTATTAGGATAGCAACTAGTACAAATTTTACAAGTAATTCCGTAACATTCTCGAGCTTTACAATATTCTCTTCCATAATAAATTATTTGAAGATGTAGTTTATTCCAATATTTTTTTGGAAATAATCGTTTTAAATCCTTTTCTGTTTGAACAACATTATTTCCATTGGTTAAACCCCACCTTTGAGCAAGTCTGTGTATATGCGTATCTACTGGAAAGGCTGGGAAACCAAAACCTTGAGACATAACCACGCTTGCTGTCTTATGACCAACTCCTGGCAACTCTTCTAATTCCTCAAAAGTTTTTGGAACTTTGCCTTTATATTTTTCAACAAGAGTTTTTGATAAGTTATAAACACTTTTTGCTTTAATCCTAAATATTCCAATACTTCTTATTAAATTTTCTATTTTTTTTCTGCCCAATTTTACGAAATGTTTAGGTTTATAATATTTTGGATAAATATTTTTTGTAACGTTATTTACATTTAAGTCCGTACATTGCGCTGATAGGAGAACTGAAATTAATAGTGTAAATATATTTTTATGTTTTAAAGGAATTGGAGTTCTGGGATATGTTTTATTAAGAATTTTTAGAACAATCTTTGCTCTTTGAATTTCGTTCATTAATAAATCATTTAAAATTTAAAACATCTCTCATAGAATAAAGTCCTGGTTTTTTTTTCATTAACCATTTAGCTGCTGTAAAAGCACCTTCAGAATAAAGAGCTCTATCAAAAGCTTCATGATTAAGTGTGATTATTTCCTTACCACTTGAGAAAGTTACTTCATGTTCGCCTATAACTTCACCTCTTCTTAAGGAATTAAAATTAATTTTTTTACCATAAGGAAACGATTTTTTGTTTAAAAATTTTTTACCAATTAATTGGTAAAAATTTTTATTTTTACCAACAGCAATCCCATTACCAAGCATCAATGCTGTTCCTGANGGATGATCCTTTTTATGTTTATGATGAATTTCAAACACCTTACTTAGAAAACTATTACCTAAGGATTTTGAAGTTATTTCAGTCAAATACATTAATAAGTTAATACCTAAACTCATATTACCTGCTTTAAGAATNGGTATTTTNNTAGAAAATNTTTTNATNAANTTTTCTTGTTTTTTTGTAAATCCNGTTGTCCCAATAACTACTCTTTTTTTNAGCCTAGATGCAATTTTAAGAACTTCAAAAGTGCATTTTGGAACTGTAAAATCAATTATTAAATCTACATTTTTAAAAGCTTTTTCAGTATTGAGACTTGGTTTAATACCATTAATTTTTTTACTTATTTTTCTATTTTCTGTAAGGGTTACTAATTTAAAATCTTTATCTGATCTTATAGATTTTATAATCTGTTGACCCATCCTTCCCATGCATCCTGTAATAGCTAAACTAATCTTTTTCATTTTTACTGATTAAATCATAAAATTAATATAAGTTAAAAAATATTATAATGATTGATAAAAAACAAATTATTTCAGTTTTTATTTTATCATTATTTGTTTCATTTTGTTATTATTTTTTAATTTCAAATTTCTTAGTTTATCCCACAGTTGCGCCAATGATTTATAATGGCAATATATATCAATTTGCTGATTGGAAGGTGATAGTAGGAGCTAATTTATGTGAAGAATTAGGTTATGATGTATACTTAAATAATCCTTGTGATATTTGGGGAAGAAAACATGTATATGGAGAAATTTTTTTACGTTTACCTTTTGTAGAAAAATTTAAATTCTTTTATTTTGAAATTTTTCCAATAATGATCAATTATATTTTTATTGTTTGCATTCTTTCCATTTTTCGCTTTAAAAACTCAACAGCTTATATCTCTACTATATTAATATTATTTAGTTTTCCTGTTATGTTAGCAATAGAAAGAGCAAATAATGATATTTTAATTTTTATATTTGTTGTCTTGCTTGCTTACTATAAAAATCAAGCTTTAAGTCTAGTAATATTAATTGTTACTACGATTTCTAAATTCTATCCGATAGTTTTGGTAATAAAACTTTTTTTTGAAAAAAATCTAAAAAAAATAATTATAAATCTATCAATTTTTATTAGTTTGATATTATTAATTTTTTTTTATGAAAGTGAGCAAATTTCAAAAATTTTTTCAAACCGAGCTCAATATACATCAGGAGGTATTTATGATTTTTCATTAATAGGAACAATGAAATTTTATAAAGCTACTTACTTTTTTATTAACAACAAATTCTTTAGTATTCTAATTTTTTTATTATTTTTAGGAGGCCCAATTATTTATCTTTTTACAAAAATAAAATTTTTCTTTAAGGAAAAAAATTATAGTTTGGATTATAATTTTTTTGAAGATAGAATTTTTATTCTCTCATCAATTTTAATTTTAATTTGCTATTTTTCTTTTCAAAATTATGCATATAGAGAAATTTTTTTTATAGGATTGATGCCTTGGGTTTTAAAAATGAAAATGTCATATACAAAATATGACTTTTGTTCGTTGTTTTTTTACCTATTAATTTTAAAATTTTTGGTTTCTATACCCATTACATACATCTATATGAGTCAAAAATTTAAAGATATAAATCATATATTTATTTTTTTTAAATATTCATTGGATCTATTTTTGATTATTATAATAACAACTATTTTTTTAAACTTTCTAATAAAACATCTAAATATTTTAAAACAAAATATATGAAATTGTAGTAATNATTAAAATAATGATCAACCAAACAGAAAAATTTTTTAAAAATATTTTTAATTTAGAGTTAGTATTTAAGAAAGCTGGCAGAACTAAAATTAAAACAGCTATGAGATATATTGCAGGGACTATTTCTTCCATAGATATTACTAACTTTTCCAAAAACTTTTAGCTTTTTGAAAAAATTTTTTAATACTTGGATTTGATTTTTCGTTCTCAATTTTTCTGAATTTTTCGAGTAATTCTTTCTGTTCTTTATTAAGTGAAACTGGAACTTCAGTGCTAACTTGTATATATAAATCTCCATTTCCACTACCTCTCATATAAGGCATACCTTTAGCTTTTAATCTAAACTGTTTACCACTTTGGGTACCAGCTGGAATTTTAATTTTTGCTTTTCCACCATCAATTGTTGGGATTTCTATTGAAGTTCCTAAAGCTGCGTCTGCAATTGATATTGGACATTCAAAAAATAAATTTTCATCTGATCTTTTAAATAGTTCGTGAGAATAAACGTTTATGAACAAGTAAAGGTCGCCACTACCACCACCTCTTGATCCAGCTTCACCTTTTCCTGTTAATCTAATTCTAGTGCCATCGTCAACACCTTTTGGTATTGTAACGGATAATCTTTTGGATGTTTGTTTTTTTCCTTGACCGCTACAACTGGAACATGGATTTGTAATTTCTTCACCACTACCTGAACATTGAGGACAAGTTTGTTGAACAGTAAAAAAACCTTGATTTGATCTGACTTGTCCATGTCCTCCACACATTGAACAGGATCCAACCTCGTGCCCAGGTTTTGAACCACTCCCTTTACAAGTTTCACATTTTTCTGAGGTAGAAAATTTTATATCTTGTTTTTTTCCGGTGTAAGCTTCCTCTAAAGTTATTGAAAGATCATACCTAAGATCTGAACCTCTATTATTTGATCTCCTACTTCTTCTTCCTCCGCCAAAACCATCACCAAAGAAATCTTCAAAAATATCTGAAAAATGACTGGAAAAATCAAAATTACCAAATCCTCCTCTGCCAGCGCCACCATTATCAAAAGCTGCATGACCAAAATTATCGTAGTTTTGTTTTCTTTCGGTATTAGATAGGACATGGTAAGCTTCGGAGGCTTCTTTAAACTTTTCTTCAGCTGCCTTGTCTCCTTTATTTTTATCGGGGTGATATTTTACAGCTAATTTCCTATAAGCTGACTTAATTTGATCTGCTGAAGAACTTTTTTCTACACCTAAGACGTCATAGTAATCTCTTTTTGCCATAACTAATTATAGACAAGTAGTTGATAGTCTAGGCGCTTTTTTCTTTATTCTCGTCTTTTACTTCTTCAAAGTCTGCATCAACAACGTTATCGTCTTTTTTTCCTTCTTGGTTTGTGTCTTTTGGTGCATCACTTGGCTTAGCACTTTGTTGAGATTTATAAATTGCTTCACCCAATTTCATTGAAGCTTGAACTAAATCTTGAGTTTTCTTTTTTATATCCTCAATATCAGTTCCTTTAAGAGAGTTTCTCAAATTTGCTGATGCTGTTTCAATAGTTTTTTTGTCAGCTTCTGAAACTTTAGCCCCATGTTCCTTTAAATTTTTCTCAGTTGAGTGTAAGAGAGTATCGGCTTGGTTTCTTGCATCGACAGCCTCTCTTTTTTTCTTATCTGCATCCTTATTAGACTCAGCCTCTTTTACCATTTTATTAATTTCTTCCTCGCTTAATCCACCAGAGGCTTGAATTTGAATTTTTTGTTCTTTGCCAGTTCCTTTATCTTTGGCAGAAACATTAACAATACCATTTGCATCAATATCAAAAGTTACTTCGATTTGAGGAACACCTCTTGGTGCTGGAGCTATTCCTACAAGCTCAAAATTTCCTAAAATTTTATTATCTGCTGCCATCTCTCTTTCACCCTGCAATACTCTTATAGATACTGCTGGCTGGTTATCCTCAGCCGTTGAGAAAACTTGACTTTTTTTAGTTGGAATTGTTGTGTTTTTATCGATTAATTTTGTAGATACACCACCTAAAGTTTCAATACCTAAAGAAAGAGGAGTAACATCAAGAAGAAGAACATCTTTTACATCTCCCTGCAAAACTCCAGCCTGTATAGCTGCACCCATTGCAACTACTTCATCTGGATTAACACTTTTATTAGGGTCTTTACCAAAAAAGTTTTTTACAGTTTCAACGACTTTTGGCATCCTTGTCATTCCACCAACCATTACAATTTCATTTATATCATTTGCAGTTAAACCAGCATCTTTTAATGCAGTTTTACATGGTTGAAGAGTTTTGTTAATTAAATCTTCTACTAGAGCCTCTAATTTTGCTCTTGTCATCTTTAAATTTATATGTTTTGGACCAGTTTTGTCAGCTGTNATAAANGGNANATTTANNTCNGTTTGNNCNGCAGAAGANANTTCAATTTTAGCTTTTTCAGCTGCTTCTTTTAATCTTTGAAGAGCTAATTTATCTGATTTTAAATCTATACCATTATCTTTTTTAAATTCTGCAACTAAATAATCAACAATGGTATTGTCAAAATCTTCACCACCTAAAAAAGTATCACCATTTGTAGATTTTACTTCAAATACACCATCTCCTAGCTCAAGTATAGAAACATCAAAAGTACCTCCACCCAAGTCATATACTGCTATTTTCTTGTTTGCTTTTTTATCTAAACCATAAGCCAAAGAGGCTGCAGTTGGCTCATTTATAATTCTTAATACTTCTAATCCTGCAATTTTACCTGCATCTTTTGTGGCTTGTCTTTGCGCATCGTTAAAATATGCAGGTACAGTAATTACTGCCTTTGTAACTTCTTGACCTAAATATTTTTCAGCTGTTTCTTTCATTTTTTGTAAAATAAAAGCTGATATTTGTGATGGTGAATATTTTTGGCCTTTAGCCTCAATCCATGCATCACCTTTATCAGAATTAACTATTTTAAAAGGAGCAGAATCCACATCTTTTTTTACTGACGGATCTTCAAAGTTTCTTCCAATTAATCTTTTTACTGCAAAAATTGTATTTTGAGGATTGGTTACTGCTTGTCTTTTTGCAGGCTGTCCAATTAATTTTTCATCATTCTCTGTGAAAGCAACTACCGAAGGAGTTGTTCTAGCACCCTCTGCATTTTCCAAGACCTTAGCTTGTGTCCCTTCCATTATAGCGACACACGAATTCGTAGTTCCTAAATCTATTCCTATTACTTTGCTCATATTTATTAAATAACAGGGTTCATATAAGTGTTAATTTTTAATCTACAAGCTAATTTACTAGTCATTTTTGTTGTTTTTTTCCTTGTTTTTCTCATCTTTTTTGACTTCTTCATTCTTATTTTCTTTTTTCTCCTNTTTTTTTGAAACTCCAACTAGTGCAGGCCTTAGCAATCTATCTTTCATTGTAAAACCTTTTTGAATTTCTTGAATTATTGTACCTGGTTCTTTTTCATTATCCTCTATTTCAATCATTGCTTGGTGGTAGTTTGGGTCAAGCTTTCTATTTATTGAGGCAATAGGTTCAATGTTATTTTTTTTAAAAATAGACAATATATCTTTGTTTAGTATTTCTAAATGTTCAAGAGTTTTATCTAGATTTTTAGTATTACTTAAACTTTCATCATTTTTTAAAGATTGTTTAGCTCTTTCAAGATTATCTATAAGATTTAATGTTTCTCTTGCAAATGAAAAACCTCCATAATCAAAGGCCTCATCCTTTTCTTTTTCATATCTTCTTCTTTGATTTTCCATTTCAGCAAAAGTTCTAGTAAGTTTGTCTTCCAATTCTTTTACTTTTTCTTCAGAAGACAATTCTTTATCTGGTTTTTGTTGAATATCGTCTGAGGTTTTAATTTGATTATCTTCTTTATTAATTTTATTCTCAGTTTCAGTGTTTTGATCTTTTTCCATTAAGACTTATATGGTAAGAAATTTAATAATTGCTAGATGTATAATAAAAAAATAAATAAACTACTAATTGGCACTAATAATAGTGGAAAACTAAGAGAAATTAAGGATTTATTACCAAAAAGAACGAAAATTTTTTCAACTAAATACTTTAAGTTAAAGAGTCCTAGAGAAAATGGAAAAACTTTTTTACAAAATTCACTCATTAAGGCTAAATTTTTTTCAAAAAAAACTAATATGATTTGTTTGGCAGATGATTCTGGTCTTGAAATTGATCTATTAAAAAAAAAACCTGGGATTTTTTCTTCAAGATGGGGTGGAAAAAATCAAAACTTCAATAAAGCCATATTAAGAGTTTTTAGAGAACTTTATAAAAAAGATAAAAAATGGAAAGTTAAAAAAATTAAAGCTAGATTTATATGTGCATTAACAATTTATTGGCCTGGAGGAAAAAAAGTAAAATCATTAGGAAAAGTTGAGGGCTATATATCAAAGGAAAAAAAAGGAAATAATGGATTTGGATATGACCCTATTTTTATTCCAAAAAAGAGCAAGATTACTTTTGGTCAAATGAAACCAAGTAAAAAGTATAAGATTGATCATAGATATAATGCCTATAAAAAAATTAAAAAATTTTTTTAATAGTATTATTTTCAATTTTATAAAAGTTCAAAACATGGTTAATTTTTTTATCTTTAATTTCAAAAATTCCCACTTTTCCTTTAAATTTATTTTTTTTTAAAAAAATTTTTTCATCTATATTCCAGCTATTTTGTAAAATTAAATAATAAACTAGTCCGACTAAATCATAACTGAGAAATGATAATTGATTTGGGTAATGATGAAATTTATTAAAATATAATTCTACAAATTTATTGTAGTTTTTTTTATTAACAGATGGATAATATATTGGTTGGTAGCTCGTTTCTTTCAACAATGATTCATCGAACCATTGATTTAAAGTTATAAAATAAGTATCTACAGGTTTAACATCCGTATAAATTAATGACGTTGTTATACTTTTTAAACTTTCATCAAAATCAGCAATTATTACAGAGTCGAATCCAATTTTTCCTAATGTATCTCTTTTCTCCAAAATCTTAATTTTTTTTTCTTTATTTGGATCATCAGAATTCTCGAGCCTGTTGATTTCATCTTTTATATTCTGTTTTCTTTGAGAATATTTGGTAATTTTTTCAATTTGTTTAGTAAGTTTAGTTGGATCAGAATCATAATAATGAACTTTAAAAGTTTTTATTTTTGAACTCTTGATGGCTTTTTGAATTTCAACTTTATAGCTTTTATTTGGTACTAAAAATATTGTTTTTGTGAGATTGGTATCTTCTTGAAATTTTAAAATAGTGTTNAGTTGAGATNCAGCATTAATTCCAGTACTTATAATATTTTTTGGATTATCGATAATTTTATTTGTTAATGATAAAAAAATCATATCATCTAAATCTTCTAATTTATTTAAATTTTTATTGAAAACCGGACCAATTACAATATTAACTCCTAACTCTTGAAGTTCTTTAGCTCTTCTGTAAGTAACTTCCGGGTCTGACTCTGTATCCTTTGGAATTATTTCGATTAAGGGATTATCAATTTTATTGATTGCTAATAAAGTTGATTTAATTATTGACTGTCCTATTTCACTAAATTCGCCAGTTATTGGTACTAGCAACCCTAATTTGATTTTATTTTGAGCAAACAAATAAGTAGAAAATGAATAAAAAAATATCACTGAGATAAAGATTAATCTTACAAACATTTTCATTTTAATATTTTTATTATATTGTTTAATTTTTAATGATTCCTCAAAAAGAGATAAACCTAAAAAATTTAAAAAGCGGTTTATACTTAGTTTCAACGCCTATAGGAAATCTAACAGATATTACTTTTAGAGCAATAGAAGTACTTAAAAATTCTGACTATATTCTTTGTGAGGATACCAGGATTTCAAAAAAATTGCTAAATAAGTATAAAATTAGATCAAATTTGATTCCAAATCATAAGTTTAATGAAACAAAAAATTTAAAAAAAATAATTGAAATTTTGAAACTAAACAAAAAAGTTTCATTAATTTCAGATGCTGGAACCCCCGCCATCTCTGATCCAGGAAGAATTTTAATAAAAGAGTGTATTAAAAATAATTTAGAAATATATCCAATACCAGGCCCCTCCGCAGTTACGTCTGCAGTATCGATAAGTGGTTTTTCTGATAAATATTATTTTCTTGGTTTTTTTCCAGAAAAAAGGAAAGAAATTCTTAATCAACTTGAAACAATTTCTAAGCTAGGTTGCTCAATTGTATTTTTTATATCATCAAAAAAGTTTAATAAAATAATTGAAACTTTAAAAAATTTTCTAGATGATAGAGAAATTCTTATTGCCAGAGAAATTTCCAAGATTTATGAAGAATTTATTAGATGTAGAATTGAGGAACTAAAACCATTTGAAAAGGAACTAAAAGGAGAGCTAACAATTGTTATTTCAGAAAAATATAATAATAAAAACATTTCGAATAAATTAAGCGAATCAGATAAAAAATATATAAAAAAAATGATAAAAAATTCGACAATTAAAGATATTACGAAATTTTTCAGCTTAAACACCGATATTTCAAAAAAAGAAATTTATAATTACTGTTTAAAATTAAAGAATGAAAAATAATTTAATATTAATATTTCTAATGTTTTTAATTTTAACCTCATGTGCAGGCACTGGCTCTAGAGGAGTTTTTGGTACAGGTGTCAGTGTTGCTTTGGATCCACGATCTTTAGGCACACAAATAGATGACTCTATAATGCAAAAAAATGTAGCTGCTAGATTGATCATGATGAACAAGAATTATATTTTATCAATAAATACTAAAGTTTTAGATGGGAGAATTTTTTTAACAGGGAAAGTCAATGATCCTGAGGAAAAACTTCAAATCACTAAAATTGCATGGGAAACTGAAGGAGTAAGATCTGTAAGAAATGATATTAAGATCAAAGATGAATTTAATTTTAAACAATCAGCTAAAGATTTATTAATAACTTCACAACTAAGAACTGCTATGATTTTAAGTAAAAGTATAAAAGCAACAAATTATAATATTGATACATACAAAAAAAAAATCTTTATTTATGGAATCGCATTAAATGATGAGGAAAGGCAAGAAGTTATAGATGAAGCAAAAAGCATATTAGACGTTGAAAAAGTTATAGCTAGTATTTTTTTAGTAGAAGATTTAAGAATTCAGAAGGATTAATTTTTTTTCCCATAATTAATAACCCCAGCAGAATACGCGGCGACTGATGCTAAATTTAGTATATCTGATGTAGAGGATCTTAATGGTGCAATTTCTATTGGTTGTCCTAATCCAATTAAAAGCGGCCCTATAACTTTNGCGCCTCCTAATTCNTTCATCATTTTATAAGATATTGCTGCACTGTGTTGTCCAGGCATAATTAATATATTTGCATTTCCTACAATTCCTGAAAAAGAATAAAGTTCTTTATATTCTTCATTCAAAGCCACATCGGGCTGCATATCTCCATCAAATTGAAAATCAACTTTTCTCTCTTGTAAAATTTCCACTGCATCTCTTATATGTTTTGTTCTACTTGTAGCGGGTTGTCCAAATGTAGAATGAGAAACAAAAGCTACTTTAGGGTCAAATCCGAACAATCTTACAACTCTNGCAGAAGAAATAGCTATTTCTGCNAGCTGAACNGAGGTAGGATATTCATNAACACTTGTNTCNCCAACAAATACTGTTTTTCCTCTATTTACAATCATATTTAAACCAAACATTATTTCACCTGGCCTTGCATCAATTACTTTGTTGATCTTTTCTAATGAAGTAGCATATTTTCGAGTATTTCCTGTTACCGCTCCATCGGCGTCACCACATGACACCATACAAGAAGTCCAAATAACTCTATCGTTTCTTATCATTCTATCACAGTCCCGTTCTAGTAAACCTTCTTTTCGTTGCAGTTTTTTAAATAAATAATTTGCGTATTTTTCTCTTTTTTGTTTGTCAGTTGAATTAACTATTTCGATATCTAAATTTTCGCTATATCCAATATTTTTAAGTTGTTCTTTTATTTTTTCTTTTTTACCAACAAGTATAGGTATGCCAAACTTACTATTTTTAAAAGCTATTGCAGCTTTTAAAGTATTTTCATCTTCACCATCTGCAAAAACAATTTTTTTTTGATTTTTTTTAATTTGATTATTTATACCCTGCATGATTGTTACTGATGGATCGAGCCTTTGTTTTAGTTGTTCTTTATAAATCTCAAAATCATTTATTTTCTTTCTTGCAACACCACTTTTAATAGCAGCTTTTGCAACTGCTGTAGGTATTTCACAAATTAATCTTGGATCAAAAGTTGACGGAATAATATATTCTCTTCCATACTTCGGTCGTTCTCCTCCCATCGCAGCCACCACCTCATCTGGTACATCTTCTCTTGCAAGTTCTGCAATAGCTTTAGCTGCTGCTATTTTCATATCTTCATTAATTGTTTTAGCTCTTACATCTAAAGCTCCTCTAAAAATATATGGAAATCCAATTAAATTATTTACTTGATTTGGATAATCTGATCTTCCAGTTGCTACTATTGCATCATTACGAACCTCTTCAACTTCCTCAGGTGTAATTTCAGGATCTGGATTTGCACAAGCAAAAATAATTGGATTTTTTGCCATCTTTTTTACCATTTTTTTTGACAAAATACTTTTTGAGGATAATCCTAAAAAAACATCGGCATTTTTTATTGCATCATCTAGGGTTCTATCTTTTGTTTCAATCGCATGTTCAGATTTCCATTGGTTTAAATTATCTCTACCTTTGTAAAGTACACCTTTACTATCAAGCATTGTTATATTTTTGTTAGGTATACCGGTTTTTTTTAAAAGATTTGTACATGCTATAGCAGATGCTCCAGCTCCGTTCACGACTACTTTAATTTTTTTTATAGTTTTTTTTGATATATCAAGAGCATTAATCAATGCTGCTGTTGTTATTATCGCTGTTCCATGTTGATCGTCGTGAAATACTGGTATATCCAAAATTTCCTTTAACTTTTTCTCAATTATNAAACAATCTGGTGCAGCAATATCCTCTAGGTTTATTCCACCAAAACTATTTGNAATACTTTTGATACTTTTAATTATATCGTCTGTATTAGACGAGTCGATTTCAATATCNATTGAGTTAATATCAGCGAATCTTTTAAATAATACAGCTTTTCCCTCCATAACAGGTTTTGAAGCTAGTGCACCCAAATTTCCCATTCCAAGTACAGCAGAACCATTACTTATTACTGCTACCAAATTTCCTTTAGTTGTATAGTCATAAGCTGCATCAGGATTTTTCGAAATTTCCCTTACTGGAGCTGCAACACCTGGAGAGTACGCTAAAGCCAAGTCCCTTTTTGTTGTCATAGGTTTAGAGGAAACAATCTCAATCTTGCCTGATTTATTGCTATTATGAAAGTCTAAAGCTTCTTTATCTGTGTAATGGTCAATTTTTGTTTTTTTCATTTACAATAATTAGATATACAAATAAAGCAATTTTAAGACTAATATGATTTATGAACCTTATTAAGTCAACAGGCACATTTAGTTTTTTTACTATAGTTAGTAGAGTACTTGGATATTTAAGAGATATTTTGATAGCGATATTTCTTGGTGCTGGTCCTTTGGCTGATGCATTTTTTGTTGCTTTTAGAATTCCAAATACATTTCGAAGATTATTTTCAGAAGGAACTTTTAACGCAGCATTTGTACCAAGTTACACATCAGAGTTATCAAATGGAAAAGATTTTGCTGAAAAATTTACAACAAATGTTTTTAGCTTACTTATTTTAGGTTTATTTTTTCTTGTTTTAATTATTGAAATTTTCATGCCATATTTTGTTTTTCTAATTGCTCCGGGATTTAGTGGAAGCCAAGAAAAAATGAATTTAGCGGTAGATTTAACTAGGTTTACTTTTCCATTCTTATTTTTTATATGTTTGGCATCATTTTTTTCAGCAATAATGAACTCACATAATAGATTTGCAGCTGCTGCTGCAGCTCCGATAATTCTTAATTTTTTTTTAATATCTGTATTATTTTATGGAAATTTTCTAGGCGATAAACTTGTTTACTATTTATCATATGCTGTAACTTTAGCTGGCGTTGCTCAATTTATTTACTTATACATTTATGTTAAAAATTTTTATGTACCAAAAATAAATTTCAAATTTTCNATTGACGNAAAAATTAAAGGTTTTTTTTCTAAATTACTACCGAGTATTTTTTCATCTGGTGTAACCCAAATAAATATTTTAGTTGGAACAATTATAGCTTCTTTTCAAGCTGGAGCTGTTTCTTATTTATATTATGCAGATAGAATATACCAAATTAATCTTGCTATTGCTGGGATNGCGATAGGTACNGTAATNCTTCCTCAACTNTCGAGGCACGTTAATGTTAATGATAATGAAAAAATAACATTGTTACAAAATAAGGCTCTAGAATTTAGTTTATTTTTAAGTCTACCAGCATCTATTGCTTTATTGATTGCTTCAGAAGAAATTATATCCGCTTTATTTGGCTATGGAACATTTGATGAGTTATCGGTTAAAAATTCATCAATAGCGCTTTTTTATTTTGCATTTGGCCTTCCAGCCTTTTCATTAATAAAAGTTTTTTCAAGCTTTTATTTTGCAAGACAAAATACTAAATTACCTTTTTATATCTCATTAGTTTCAGTTTTTCTAAATATTTTGATAAGTGTTACTTTTTTCAATAAACTCGGATTTATAATTATACCTATAGCAACAAGTATTTCGTCGTGGTTTAATTGTATATTGCTTTTTATTTTTTTAAAAAAAGATAATTTTTTTTCCTTTAATTTAGACTTTATTTTTAAGTTTTTAAAAATATTATTTTCATCAGTTATTATGAGTATTATAGTTTATTATTTAATCTTTTATTTTAAAACGAATCTTTCCTACAATGAAAGTTTTAAATCAATATTCCTTGTAGGAATCGTGATAGCTGGACTTATTTCTTATTTATTAATTGCTTATTTTATCAAGGCTTTCAAAATTAGTGATATTAATTTAAAGTATTAAGCTGATGTCAAAAAAAATTTTTTCTGGTGTTCAGCCCTCTGGTAATTTACATCTAGGTAATTATTTAGGTGCTATAAAAAACTTTGTTGAACTTCAAAATGAAAAAAATACTGATTGTATTTACTGTATTGTTGATCTACATGCGATAACAGTTAAACAAGATCCCAAGGAGCTTAGAAAAAGTATAAGAGAAACTTTGGCAGCCTTTATGGCGAGCGGATTGGACTCAAAAAAAAGTATTATTTTTAATCAATCATCTGTTTCAGCTCATTCTGAAGGCGCATGGATTTTAAGTTGTATTGCAAGAATGGGTTGGCTGAATAGAATGACACAATTTAAGGAAAAAGCAGGTAAGGACAAAGAAAAAGCAAGTATTGGTCTTTATGCTTACCCAGTTTTAATGGCTGCTGACATATTACTTTATGACACTACTCATGTTCCAGTTGGAGATGATCAAAAGCAGCATCTCGAATTATGTAGAGATATTGCTCAGAGGTTTAATAATGATTTTGGAATTTCTAATTTTTTGAAAGTTCCTGAACCATTAATNCAAAAAAATTTTTCTAGAATTATGAGCCTAAAGGATGGTACAAAAAAAATGAGCAAATCAGACCCATCAGATTTTAGT